>ERZ840057.1028-NODE-1028-length-25462-cov-3.653206_pt1 | contig 25462 bp, 14 predicted proteins | sample MGYA00519907_ERZ840057 | MGnify/ENA primary metagenome ERZ840057 (study PRJEB31850, sample SAMEA3708862) | human gut metagenome | biome: human gut; feature: human-associated habitat; material: faeces | place: China | collected 2014 ...
CTATGGAACTTGTTTTCCCAACATAGAAGTGTGCCCTGAACGTCGCTTACCTGATTTGCCGGTACTAATGAATATATAAATTTATGAAATCTATTATCATTAGTATTATCCAAATTCTTTTTTTGGTATCTCCCGTTTCTGCATCGGAACGGGAGACCGACTATATTGTTACGTTTTATCCTGAAAGTGGATCTATTCTTCAAAATATCTCATGTAAAATAGTTTTTACAGCGGAAGGAATTGACAAGAAAAAGATATCCATCACTGGAGTAATTATAAATGAGAGAGGGGATACGGTTCAATCCGTGAAAACGCTATTGCCCGGAATAGGCTACTTTCATATTTATGCAAATCCAGGAGAAAGATATATCTTAAAATGCGAAAATCGAGATAGAATCCGTAAGAATTTTTATTTGCCAATGATGAGTGAAAATGGCTTTGGTCTTAAAATAATTGAAAATAAAGAACAATGGCTCTTATCCGTTATCAACTCTTCGAGGGAAGTGCCAATGAAATTATTATATTTAGTGGCCCAATCGGAAGATTCTATTTTTTTCCAAAAAGTCTGGAATCCTAAAGATTCTTATTTAGTTTTTGACAAAAAACATTTTCCAAAAGGGATATCCTCGTTCGCTTTAGTAGATTCTATGAAGAATCTATTGTGTGGCCGTGTCGTACTAAACATACAAGAACAGACTGATTTCCAGTCATTGCCTCCAGACTTCCGAATGGGATTGCTTCCACTTAAGAACCAAATAGATTCAGATCCCTCACGATTGAGTTTGGCCTGGGATTTAATAGCTATGACATTAGAGGTTACTCCCATTAAAAACTTATCACAACCAAATCCGGATATATGGAAAACCGTAAATCTCGATGAAGTTTCTATTATCGCAAGCATGAGAAGAAAACAAAAATATAATGGATTGTATTCTGGATCTTTGCCATCCAGTCGTGTAATCTATCGACAAAACATAGAACAATGGCATATACAGGATATGAGGTCCTTACTTTATCTATTGGGGAGTGTTAACATTTCGTGGTATGTAGTAGATCATGTGTATAAGGAATGTGTGTTTATTCAAGATTATGGAGCCATTTCATTCCAAACGGATCCTGTAAAAAATTATGAGCCACCTTTATTTGTCGTTGATGACGTTCCATATCAAAATTATGATATACTTTCGTTTCCTGTGACCGAAATAGAAGAAATTTTTATCCTAAAAGGTGTTGATGCTGCTATATACGGTCCAAAAGGGAAAAGAGGGATTATCGTAGTTACCACCAAACGAAATAAACCACCTTATGAAAAATAATAAAGATATAGAGTTACGTAGCGAGGAGGTACAGGAGGTGATGGGGCAAGTGCCGGCCTGGATCGTACGGTGGGGGATAACGCTGTTATTCCTCGTGGTCGTAGCGTTGCTGGTGGGGAGCTGTTTCTTCAAGTATCCTGACGTGATCACGGCTGACATGACATTGACGGGGCAACATCCCGCAACGGCGGTGGTGACACGGGCGGCGGGAAAGATACAGGAGCTCGTCAGGGATAATCGTCCGGTAAGGCAGGGGGATTGGCTGGCGGTCATAGAGAATCACGCCGACACGGACGATGCCATCTATCTGGATAAGGCGTTGGAACGATCCGGAAGCGACGTGGATAGCTTGGACAAGGCATTATCAAAGTACAAGGAGCTATCGCTGGGTGATATGCAAGCGGCTTACTCGGGACTACTGTCGGCGCTCCATGCCTGTATCAATTACAGGGAGATCGATTATTATCCGCAAAAAATGACCTCCATCCGCAAACAGATAGCGTTGTATAAGGCTTACTATAACGAGACCGAACGGCAGCGGAAGACCCTCTCGGAGCAATTCGCCTTGACAAGGCGGCAATACGCCCGGGATTCATTATTGTATAGCCGGTCCGTGATTTCCTCCTACGAGCATGAGACCGCACGGGCTTCCCTACTGCAAAGCCGTTATTCGCTAGAAGGGGCGGCAGCCTCGGCTGAGAATCTCAGGATACAGATCGGGGAGCAAGAGCAATCCTTGCTGGATCTGACGCTGGAGCGGAGCGAGAAAGAATTTACGCTACGGCAGGAATTACAGACCGCCCGGGAACAATTGCTGAACAGCATGAACGAGTGGAGGTTGCGTTATTGCCTCATCGCCCCGGTAGGGGGTGTCGTGACTTTCACCAAGTACTGGAATGAGAACCAGTATATCCCATCCGGAGAGGTGGCTTTCACCGTCGTACCGCAAGGCGAGGGCCGGCTGGTGGGGAAAGTGCGCATACCGATAGCACGCTCGGGAAAAGTCCGGAGAGGCCAGCGGGCGATCGTCCGTTTCTCCAATTTCCCGGATCAGGAGTTTGGAGTGGTAAACGGCGTGGTATCGAATATCTCATTGGTCCCCACCGACGAGTACTATACGGCGGATATCGATTTTCCAGAGGGCCTGAGAACCAATTACGGTATCGACCTGCCCGTCTCGCCCGAGACGCAAGCCTCTGCGGAGATCGTAACGGAAGAATTACGCCTGATCGAACGATTCTTCCTCCCGATCAAACGGATCGTGAAAGAAGGATTTTAGTGTAATATTATCCTTTCTTTCCTATGCGTTTATCACAGATGTCACGAGTGACAGAGTCCGCCGCAGACTCTAGTTCCACGATATCCACCATCATAGCTGATTTCATGGTTGATAGCATCTGGCGATCCATATAGTTCAGTAAGGCGACAACCCATAGTAAACCGACTACGATCCAAGGATATAATTTCTTATTTTTCATTTGATTGAGGAAAATAAAAAGGAAAACAAAGCCTTAGAAACATCAGGAGCCACGGTTGTGACCCCTGATGTCAATTGACCAATTTTCAGTATTTTAGATAAAGTTATTTAGAAAGAATTTCGTCGCAGAGTAAACTACATTTGAGAAGCATTCTAGGAATGTGGAACGGACCTTTGAATAGATTGCCTTTGGCAGATTGAGAGACACTACCATCGAAGTGTAGGTAGCCATACCATTCCCCATATTCTTTGTCGGGGAGATGATTAAATGTGTAATCGTTTATTAGTTTGTGCATTTCGAGATATTTGGCGTCGCCAGTCGCTTGGTAGGCGTAAAGCGTAGCGATAACCGCCTCGCATTGTGGCCACCAAAACTTCATGTCGTGCCAATACTCTTGGGGAGGGAAGTTTTTGCAATCCTTGAAATAGTTGATTCCGCCGTACGTCTTATCCCAGCCCCAGTCCCAAGACCAGTTGAGGATTTGTAAACCCATCTCTTTCAGTTGGGGGTCCCATCCTCGGTATTTGGCCTCTTCCAAGATAAACCATGCGGTCTCGATGGAGTGGCCGGGATTGATGGTACGCCCGGCGATAGAGTCGATAAACTCACCGTTGGGTCCTACTGTCTCCAAGATAGCCTTGAATTCGGGATGCATGAAATCACGGCGTAGCTCGGCGATGGAATCATCGATTTGTTGTGTAAGTATGGGATCGTTTATAGCCTCACGGATGCGTGCCGCCGTATCGATCAGTATCATGCAGAAAGAATGGCCTTTCGCCACGAGACCTTCACGAAATTTAGGCTCCAATAATCCCGGGGTATTCTTATAGTGTAATACTTGCTTGAATAAGTTCACGGCCTTCTCAGCATAGCCTTTGTCGCCTGATGCCAATGCATAGTGAGCCATAGCGATCGCCGCGAAAGTCTCGGAGAATACGTAACGGCGTTTACGTACAGGGATGCCTGTCGCTGTCACCTCGAAGAACATACGTCCGTCCGTATCAAAACAATGTTTCTCGATGAAATCGATACCGTTTTTACAGGCTCTCAGCCATTCTTCGTTCTTCTCAATGTGATTATAGGCATATGCCAAGATAAAGGCGAATCGTCCTTGGAACCAAACGGATTTAGTGGAGTCCATCAGAGTACCATCCCGGTCTACGCAAGTAAAGTAACCGCCGTTCTCTTTGTCCAGTCCGTATTTCATCCAAAAAGGAAGAATATTGGAAAGAAGCTCATTCCGATAGGTCTTGCCCCAATAAGCTAGATATTCCGATGGATTAGATAAATTGTCAAACGCTGCCATACCTTAGAATTTATTACATCTTTCAAAGAAATTGATAGCCTCTAATTCCGCTTTCATTGCGGCCTCTTCTTCGTCCGTCATATTCCGGAACGGGGTACGGTTCTTGCCGAGATCTAATCCGATCAATTTCATGATGCGTTTTCCTCCGACGATATTACCACGGTAATTGCAGATAACGTTAATAACCTCCTGAGAGAAGTTTTGTCTCTCGCGAGCTGTCTCTAAGTCACCGGCTGCCCAAGCCTCTAGGATACCGGTTAATTCTTTTCCGTTATAGTTTGTGGTACCACCGATACCTCCTTGCGCTCCACCCATCGCAAGGCAAGGAAGAATCGTTTCATCCTGTCCGTGCAACATGTCGAATTTACCATCCTTGTATAAACGACATTGATTGTATTCGTATAAGCTCTCGTATGTATATTTGATACCGGCGAAATTAGGGATACGCCCGTCTACTGCTTTTAAGAAATCCAGCATAGGGAGGAAAGCGTTGTTAAACGCAGGGATATGATAGTAGTAAAACGGTAAGGCAGGAGCGCCGCAAGCGATCTCCTCGCAGTACTTTACCAATTCCTCAATTCGACCGATACGAGGGAAAGGGGTAGCCATAGCGCCAATACCCCAAGCGCCGATCTTTTGAGCATGTTCCGCTAAATTACGGCTAGACTTAACGCATGTGCTACCTACGTGCACGATTACCTTAAAGCCTTCCGGAGCTGCTTCCATCCATTTCTCGGCCAATTTCATGCGTTCTTCCTCTGTCAGCATATAACCTTCTCCGGAAGAACCATTGATGAATACGCCTTTCAGCCCGTTTTTCACAAGAAGTTTCGCATAATCTTCAATGGGCTCGTAATTAACTTCCCCGTTCTCGTAGAACGGAGTAAAGGGAGCATCGATCAATCCTTTAATTTTATCCATATCTGCGTTATTTTTATGAGTTTTAACCTCTGATTTTAATTATGCTGCAAATATAAATAAAATATTTTAATAATATAGTGGTGTTTTATCGAGAAAATGAAATAATTATTTATTTTTTATTTAATTTTTTTATTTGACATAATATACTCTGTTTTCTTTTCTCGGTGCTGCCTTTGGTTCATCACCTTCAACATAACCTAATGCGCAATGACCGATACCAACATATTCTTCTTTAATGCCTAATGATTTAAGAAGTTCTTTGCCCCATTCTGTTTCAAATTCTTCTTTCTTCCATTGCCTTTAAAACATCGCTCATTCTTTATTTTTAGTAGCAGACTGTATCGTATGTATGAAAGTATTGTAAAATAAGCATTTATCACTTCCTTTACATAAAATACTGTCTACTACGTTCTCCTTTCCTAAAATTATTCTTCATCCAATAACTCTTGGCAGGTCATTGAGATGAATACACCTAGCTTAATCAATTCATTAAGATGTTTTTCTGAAAGGTCAGCATCTTTTCTCATAAGTTTTGATATTTCTGCACTCAATACGTCTGCCTGTTGCTGTATATAATAAATCTTTTCTTTGTGTTCATCATTCATAAGCGTACCTCTATTTCTTGGCTAACTGTTTCTTTAGTCGTTCATTCTCGGATTTTAGTTCCTCATAATCGACTAACTGAACAATCAGTTTCTTTTTGTCATCCTCTAACTTTTTAACCTGCTCTCTGAGAGATGCAATCTTATCATCCTTGAGCTGTATTTTATCCTTTTTAACAACAACCACATCATCTAAAGGACTTGCCTTTGAGATTGCTCTAAGGCCTAAAATACGCTCTTTAAGCTGTGCATTGTTGTAAAGAGTTGCTCTTGATACGCCCGCCTCCTTACAGACAGTTTCAAAGTTAATAGGCTTATTCTTCCTTTTAAGCTTATCTATAGCCTTGTTGACCTTATCAATGGTTTCTTTATTCTTAGCCTCTGCATGAGCCTTAATGCCTGCAACCTGACTATCCGACACTTTCTTTGCCATTTAGCTGCACCTCCAGACTTTCTACCAATGGTTTTAGATATTTGTACTTAACTGCCTGCACTTGATACGCCGGCTCTTGACCAAGTTCCTTTAGTCTTGCCATTTCCTTTTCAAGTAAATCTAGTTCATCCTTCAAGATTGGATAAAACTGAACTTCTGTGATGTAGTTAGGGCAGTTATAAAAGAAGCAGCCATCTCCATCAGTGCAATTACCTCGTCTAAAATCGTACAAGCATACTCCTGTAGGTAAAGGATTAAAACTCATTGTCTTTGCTAAATCTGTAATTACATCATCAATCTCAGCTTCGGTCTTGCCATGAAATAAATCATCAAGTTTTCCCTTGATCTCCTTTGCACGAAGCCCTGCAATCTTTGATTCTGGACTTAAAATCATATCAGAATAGATTTCTTTAACCTCTTCTTCCTGCAAAGTAAGATAGTGTGCAGTCATTTCAATAGAAACATGAGAATACTGTTTCATAATCATAGCGATAGGCACTTTTCTTTTAATAAGTTCCCTTACAAAAGTTGCTCTAAACTGATGTGATGTAAGTGGATATAAGTTACCTTTATTGTCTCGAATATCATGTCGTTCAATGAAAAATCTAAGTTTTTTATCATTCCAATGTGTCAAAGTATAAAGTGCAACTCTATTATTTTGAGATTTGATTCTACACAGAAACAATTCCTTTAAGCCACTTTCCTTACGCAGCTCTGCTGTGTATTCTGAAAGCTCTACAATAGCATCTTTTACAAGTTCATTGATAAATACCTTGTGGATGATAGGTTCACCCTTTTCAGTTTTACCAAGTGTTACTTCCATGTAGTCATAGCCATCTGATGTACACTTTACACAGCCTTCCTGTATGGATAGAACCTCGTTAATACGAAGTCCAGTCTGACTTTGAATGATAATACCTGCCTTTGTAAGTACATCCTTTTCATCATGTACGGCATGGTACAAAATCTTATCAAACACATCCTCTGAAATCGGTTTTGTCTTGTTGGTTCTCATAGCCTTTTTAGTATTCCATAACTGATTAGCTTTTTCTGTCTTTGGAAGATGAAACTGTGGTACATTCCACCCTTTTATCTGACCGATACGGATGATTTCTTCTACCACATGGCACGATATAAATCCTGTACCTGTTGCCACCTTCTTTTCATCCTTCATCCAAAGATTGAAGTTAAGATAATCCTCTAAAGTAACATCTTCAAAGCTGTGAATGCCGTTTATAGAACAGTATTCTATAAACATCGGAAGGCTGCCATTGATATAACTTTGTACTGTCTGTGGCTTCGTTTTGCCAAGTTTGTAGCAGGTATACTGTTTTACAGTTTCTTTCATATCTGCATCAGAAATATATTCAAAACGGATATATTTCCGTGATTCTTTAGTTGATTTAGCGGTAATAAAAGGTCTTAAATCCCATACATCATCAATGTATCGGGAATTGCCTATCATTATGTCATTTAAGTCTGTGTCAGGTTCTATGACCTGTAACTGTAAAGCCAAGTTAGTTGCCATTTTGCAATCCCTCCAATCTTTCAATGATGACTTTCAATACCTCTATGGTCGGTATAAAGTGTTCTGCGTAATGCTCACCATAGATAACACCTTCTTCAAGCTGTTTTTCAAGGTTAGCCAAGTGCTGTTTATGAGCCTCCAAATACTCTGGTGTTGTGATATAACGGCTGCAAGTATAGCATTTCTGCCTTTTAAGAAGTCTCGGACAGATATTTCCATCTGTAACAGGTTTTGTACAAAAACCATCACACAAACCTGCAACACACTTATCCTTATTAGCCTTGAACCATTCAAACTCTGATACATTATCAAAAGCACTACTTTGTATCTGATTGATGTTGCCTATAACGCCTACACTCTTAAATACTTCTGCCCGTTCCTTATCCTTTACATCTGCATAAAAACGCTTTGTAACGGATGGATCTGAATGACCTAACACCTGTTGAATAACATTTATGTTAGTTCCTTTGGAAAGCATATCTGTTCCAAGAGTTCGTCTGAACTGATGGCTTGTAAGGTTGTAGTAATCGCCGTTTGCATCCTTGATGTTGTTTCTTTTGATAAAATCTCTGAACCAGTTCGTTGCAAATGTCTTTGTTGTAATAACGCTTACTGAACCTGCACCTCTACCTTGAGACGTTCGCCAAATCATCAGAGTATCTTTATCTTTTGCATCAGCTTCATCACGAAGTTCCGCTGTAATCTCAATAAGCTTCTCTATCGCAGCTACACATTCGCTTCTGACAGGCATAGGAGCCTTATCCTTGCGTCCTTTATGCTGAGTCCACTCGATTGTATACCCACTAATCAAATGTGGCTTAATACAGTCAATACGAAGTTTTAAAAGGTCTCCTATACGCATCCCTGTCGATTGAAGGATAATGATGCCATACTTAAGATATAGGTTTTCTTCTTTTTTAAGAGCCTCATTTATCTGTGCTACAACATCATCTGGAATAAAGTCGATTTTAAGCTTACGATTAACACCGATATACTCATTTCCTGTAAAGATTTCTGTTGCAGGTACATCATTAGGTCTGTGAAGCTGACACCAGCGTATGATATTCTTTAAACAATCTAAGGCTGCTTTTTGACTATTGTACTTTAGCGGTTTACTGTTTCGTGTTAATGTTGTTCTCAAAAAAGAAACATAGTTTTCTATATCGACATTAGATAGATTTTTTAATGTATCTATCTTTCTAACTTCCACAAATGTTTCAAAGAATTTTAAATACACCAAATTTTTAGAATACAAAGTACTTAATGTTTTATTTCCAACCCTGTAATTCTGCCAAACATAGTCCTTTACAACATCCTTGATTTCTTCGCTTGATATATAAGAAAAATCAAATCTAAAGTTTCTTCCATAGTGCTGTGAATCTTTATCATTATCAACGATATTCCATATATCACCATCTGGTCTACTTGCCATCAGAGCCACCTCCAATCAATGTACTCTGATTCCAATACCTTGAAAGGCTGTCCTCAATGTATGGATTAGAGAGATGTGTGTACTTCTGAGTAGTAGATAAATGTTCATGTCCCATAATCATTCTTACAACACTTACATCCATTCCAGACTGCACAAGGTTAGAACAGAAGGTATGTCTTAAATCGTGGAAGTTAAAATCCACACCGATTTCTTCCTGTACCTTTTTAAGCTTGTCATAGGCTGCACGATAGGTAAGCTGTTTGCCAAGCTGTCTTTTCTGCTCTGATACAAAGATGTAACTATGGTCTGTATCAATAAGATTTCTTTCTTCCATGATGAAATCATCAAGTTCCTTGATTAGTGACATAGGAACATACAAATCCCTGGTCTTTCCTTTAGACTTGATCTGTTGAAAGCAACCTACTAACTGTGACATATCTGGTAGTGGTACAGAGTCTATTTCAAGGTCTAAAACCTCTTGTATTCTTGCCCCTGTAAGATAGAGCATCTTATATAAGAGGATGTCTCTACGCTTGTCTAAACGGTTTAAAAACAGTTCCATTTCATCATCAGTAACAAGATTTATCTTATAATCACTTTCCTTTACCTTGAAGATTGACTGCTTTGTTTTATTATCAGACTTTGCGTGTTCCAAGATGCCTTTAAAAGCATTAAAAGGTCTGTTTACATCATGCATTAGGATAGGATTATCTATTTCCTGCATATCTGCTTCAAACTGATAAAACATATGGATTGTACTCAATATACGATTGATTGTTTTATTAGTCCTTTTACTTTCCTTGTTAAGAGCTATGACATCATTATCTGATGCCCTTAGATAGTCTATAAACTCAGCAATCATCTTAGGAGTAACCTTGTCATACTCATAACCACTATCATTTAAGAACTCCCAATAGGTTCGTAAATCACTTCCACTTGCCTTTAAGGTATTGAGAGCTTTATCCTTTTGTCTTTGGAATTTCAGATAGTCGTATACTGGCTTTACAATTCTCATCTCATTATCCAGTAGAACAACTGTCTCCCTTCCTTCACGTTCTATAACATGTAGTTCCATGTATTAAATACCTCCAATACATTTATGATATGTCTATAATGTTAAAATACCTCTTATTACTTTATATTTTACCACTAACAGAACATATGTTCAAGCATTGTTCTACTGTATAATAATTATTTAATATTCAATTTTTAAGGTACACATACTTTACAATGATATATCCTAACAAACCCTTATATTTACTGAGTTTATTAGGATATATTTATTATTTAACTTACTATACATTAACTACTAAAGATAACATTCTTTGTTCCTCCTTTAAATTTGATTCCATATTTCTCATTTTAGCACATATTTTTCAAGAAAAATTTCAAAATCAACATCTGAATTAGATTTCATATGGTCAGGATTTCTGTTTTTGGAAGTGAAATTTCTCCAAGCTGTAATGTGTATCTAATGCAAAACTGTGGAACTGAAACAACAATAGCTTTTAATTTTTTGTAACTTTTTTATGTTTTGTCTTAATTTTTGTAACTTATCTTTTTATTTTTAATGTTCTTAAATATTCTTTTTGCTCTGGTGTAATTCTATAGCTTTCTATTGATTTTTGAATTGCCTTATTGTGTGTCCACACATCAAGTTTTTTCTCTTCAATGAAAGGAATAATGCTGTCATATTGCTTTGCCAAAGCTGTTGCAAAATACCATGCGCGCATCATATTAACGTAATATTCTTCTGACTGAACTCCTGCAACTTTATTAGCATATTCAATTTTAAAATTGTCATCCAAATAGTGTTTCATAAGCATACTAATTCCAAAACGGATTGTGTATGGCTGGTCTGATTTTATGTATTTGTTAATTTTTCCAAGGAAGTCTTCCAAATTCTTCTCTACAATTCGAAGTGACAGCAAATCACACGTAGCCCAGTTGTCTATATGTGGAAGAAACTTCTCCAACTCTATTATTAATTCATCATAATCTTTAATCTGTTCAAGCAACATTCCATGGAGATTATTTTCTTCATAATATTTGTGGGGAAGCACCTTCATGAACTCCTTTGCTTCTTCTATTTTTCCAAACTGCTTTGCGTAACTTCTAAGTACCGGAGTTCTGACACCTATAACCTTCTCCTTGTCTATCGTTGGCATTAATTTGGCGTGAAAATCTCTATATTTCAAGTCCTGTAATTCAAAAAGCTGTTTTTGTACTTTAACTGCTATATCTTCTTTCATAATCTGCTCCTAATACTTTTTATCTTACAAATATTATAGCATTGTTTTTTTGTGTGGTATATTATTTTCAATGTTTTGTTTGAAATGTAATGAATATATTTGAAGATTTCTCTTCACTTTTTCTGTAATTCTTAAAAAGAAGCTTCTCTAGGCAGAACAGCCCACACCAAAGCTTTCGCTTTAGCGTGGGCTGTTCCTTTATCATTATTTACAGATAGCCAATTTATTTCTTCACCTTTACAGTCTTGACTGCCGACCATTTTCCATAAACATACTTTCCGTTTACAATTCTGTAAGCTCTAATTTTTACGTATGCTTTTTTCTTTTTAATGTTGGTAATCTTCTTTGTTGTGTATGTTGTTTTTGTTGTCTTTACTGTTGCTGCCTGCTGTTTTTTCTTTTTCTTGTTTTTCAATTTTTTGTTGTTTCCATATTTAATCTGGAAGCCTGTAACTCCGGCAGTCTTTGTTAATGTAAGTTTGATTTTCTTACCCTTTGCATTTTTTGCTGTTTTAATTTTTACAGTACCTACAGGTGGATTTTGTGGTGACTTAATAGCATTCTTTAATGCTGTTGCTGCACTGTTTACTGTTGCCTGTGAAGGATTATATTGTGATGCAACTGTTGCTGCCTGACTATATGCAGCATTTACATTAGGATATACTGTCCAATAGCCTTTGTTGCTATTTACATCACCTACTGCTCTAAGTAATTCTGTCTTGTCTGCCAAATTGATTTTTGAAACACCTGTTGCCTGGTAAGTATCAACTCCTACATCAGCACCATAACCAAATAAAGTAAACATTACTCTGATTACATCACCATTCTTTACTGTTACTTTATCTCCTGACTGATAGATGTTTCTTACTGTTGGGTTTGTGCTGTCCTTGCCGTCTTCTCTGTCAAATGTCTTACCACTATATACTGCACTGTTATTTACAGTAAATACCCAACCTGACATTCTCCAGTAATCACCTTCTCCAAGAGCTGTATCTGAATTACCAAGATTCTTGTTTGTATTTGGTGCACTAATGCCTTTTCCTTCGTGAAGTAATCCATCATCCTGACCAATATATGAATAAGTATATACATCCTGCATATTGGCAATTTCATTAGGTATGTTTGCCACTCTGCTATTGTCTGCACCAAGAATTGATGTTAAATACCAACCACTTGTTGTTGAATAATAATAGTTTAATGTATTATCATTCATATATCTGTCGATTACTGTTTTAACCGTGTCTCCATTGTTAATTGTCACCTGAACAGGTTCAGTATAAAGTCCCTGACCTATTGATAGTTTTTCGACAGTAAGTGTAACTTTACCTGTTGAAGCTGCCTTTGTTTCCTTAGGCATTACAACAATTGATGTTGCCATAAGAGCTACACTTAATACTACTGATAATGCTTTTTTCATTTCAACCTTTTCTCCTTACATTTTTAACTAACCCTAACTTTATTTTTCAATAAAATTAGCTTTGTAAATATTTTATTTTAAAACCTATATTTGTATATAGTCATTTATTTAACTTTCCTACATTTTAACTTTCTTAATTTTTGAATAAGCTCCATAAACATTAGTTTCTTCATCTAACTTATAAGCTCGAATTTTAAAACTATATTTATTTCCCTTCTTTAAGCTAATAACAGCTTTTACTGTTTTTGCTTTCTTAACTGTCTTTACGGCTTTGAATTTACCGGAATTAGTTTTCATATATACTACATAACCTGCTGCATCTGAAATCTTCTTCCATTTAAGTGTAACCTTCTTGCCCTTCTTCTTTGCCGACTTAATTTTTACTTTTGCAGGCTTAGTTACTACAGGTTTAGATACATTTACAGTACATGTTGCAACTACCTTACCATCTGCTGAAACTGCGGATATATAAGTTGTTCCGGCTACATCAGCTGCAACATTTCCTGACTGGTCAACTGTGGCAATTGATTCATTAGCTGAAATCCACTTAATGTTTTTATTACTTGCATTTGAAGGATTTACTGTTGCATCTAACTTAAAAGTTCCACCCGGATTAAGATTTATTTCATTACTATTAAGTGTAATATTTGTAACAGGAGTTTCCACTTCTATGAAAAATTCTGTTTTTAAGCCATTATGAGTTGTTGCTGTTATAATTGTACTTCCACTATTCTTTGATGTTACAACACCATTTGAATCTACTGTGGTTACTGAATTATTACTGCTTGTCCACTGAACATTCTTATTTGTTGTATCACTTGGAGTAATTTTAACCTGTAATTGACGAGTCTGGTTTAGCCCCATAGTTACTGTTTTATCTCCAACTCTTTCAATATCTCTTGCATCGATTCCATCGACACGAACAGTACATTTAGCTTCAAAACCACCTTCTTCAGTTGTGATAACTATATCTGCATTTCCTTCGGAAACACCTGTTACAACACCATTTGCATCTACTGTGGCTACTTTTTCATTTAAACTCTTAAAAGTAACATTAGTATTTGTTGCATTGCCTGGAAGTACAGAATATCTAATCTTTCCACTTCCACCTACAAACAAACCCATATGCTGATAGTCATTTGCCACTTCAATACCTGTTACAGGTTCAGGAATTATTACTGCTTCTGATTCTTCACTAACTGAATTGCTGTAAAGATTTGCATCAGCCTCATTTTCATCCAAAATTGCTTTTACAGTATAAACGTATTTACCTGAAGTTAAATCTTTATCTTCAAAAGCTGTATCTGTTCCTTCATATATATCATTAACAATACCTGTAATTTTGTTATATCTTGACAAAACATATGAAGAGGCATGAGCTACTTTTGTCCAGTTAACATTGATGTTTTTGTCATTTCTAACTGCTGTAACTTTAGACTTATCAAGTTCTTTTGAAACATAAACAACACATGTTTTCTTAACATTTGGATTATCCTTTGAAGCAATTGTAATATCTGCTCTTCCTACAGATTTTCCTGCTACAACACCATTCTTTACTTCTGCCACTGCTTCATTTGATGAACTCCAAACAACGTCTGTCTGGCTTGTGTTAGAAGGTGCAATGTTGTACTCAAGCTCAACTTTGTTGTCTTCTTCCTTATCTAAATTAAGCTTTTTGCTGGTGTAATTTAAATTAATACTTTCTACAGGAACATTAGTCTGGTCATATACCTGTATCTCATAAATTTCAAAACAGTATGCGCCAAAAGTAATACCCTGTAATCTTAAATGTGATGTTGTTACTGCTTCTTTTAATCGAATATTTCTATATTCTGATGCTATACCACTGGTTACTTCGTACATGTCTGTCCATGTTTCACCGTCATCTGAAGTCTGTAATTTGTAACCTTTCATATAGCCACCGCCCCATTTAACTTTTACTGTATCAAAAGTCTGTGGGCTGTTCCAACTTAAAGTTATGTTTTCGTTAGCTTTTTCTTCATCAGTTACTGTTTGATCCTGAATGTACTCTGTTCTCCACATAGTGCCTTCATCGCCGTCAATTGCTTTTTCTGCACTGTTTTCACCATCATCACTTGATGCTACTGCTGTGGCATTTTCTGCAAGATTAGGCACTTCTTTTTCTTCAACGCTTCCTACTGTAAAAATCTGCCATTCGTACATACAATAACCGTATATTTCCATTGTTCTTTCTTCCAATTCGATTTTTACATATCTTGCATTAGTTGGTGCAAAATCATATTTAAATCTTCCTTTTTCTCCTGCTTCTTCTGATGCAACTTCCATCCAGTCTGTTTTGTTTTCAGAAACATAAATTTTATATTTCTTTGCTGCTGCATTTTCCCAATATAGTATGACCTTATCAATTTCATAACTTCTTCCTAAATCCATACTCCAGGTTTGTGGATCTTCATAAGGATTGTCTTTATTCGAACTTATACATGCTGTCTGGTATCCTCTTTCAAGATTTCCATCTGTTAAAAAGTCTGGTTTATTGTATTCATTAGTATTGAAAGAATTAGAAACATTAACCGTTCTGTTATAAGCTACATTTCTACCTAATGGTTGACCTTCGTAAGCAAACGCAGGAGTGTATAATGTGGCAACCATTGTGGCAACACTTAATAAACACGCTACTAATTTTTTCATTTTGCCTCCTTTTTAAATAATAAAAGGCTATCTTTTTGCAGGATGATACGACATACCTCCTATGCCCACCCCTCAAAAAGACAGCCTTCTAATTAGTGCTCTTTTTTGATGTTTTTAATTAATTATTTACCTGATTTTAAGTTTTTTCTTGAATACCTTAATAGCTTTCTTGTTGCCCTTAAGTTTAGTCTTCTTTGCTTTGACATTCTTCTTAACTTTACTGCTTAAAGCATTTTTCTTTACAGTCTTAAGCTTTTTGCCCTTGAATGTAATCTTTTTAATCTTGTTGTCCTTTGTGAATGCCTTAGCCTTAATAGTCTTAACTGACTTGCCGATTACTACTGTCTTAATCTTTGTACATTTCTTGAATGCATTCTTTCCAATAGTAGTTACCTTGCTGCCAATTGTAAGCTTTTTAAGTGCCTTACATCCTGCAAAAGCATTATTTCCGATTGTTGTTACATTCTTGAAATTAATCTTGTTTAACTTCTTACAATTACTAAATGCAGCCTTACCAATAACCTTAACATTGGCACCAAATGTAACTTTCTTAAGCTTCTTCATTGCCTTAAATGCATTGTCACCTACTTCTGTTACATTTAAACCATATCCCTTAAAGTTAGCTGTGTTTGGAACTGTAACCTTAGTTAATTTGCTCTTCTTAGCTGCTACTACACCGATAAGTTTTGTTCTACCTGATGTAATTGAATCAATTGCTGTTACTCTGTAAATGAAATCACCTACTGTATATTCCATTCCAACGTAAACACCATACTGTGTACGAACCTGATCATCTAATGATGTCTGGTCACCCTTTGGTGTTTCAGGATAACTAGTTTTTGAAGCTGCCTGAATCTTATTCCATTCATCTGTGCAATTCTTGATTTTTTCGTCAAAATACTTATCGTCAGTATCATCTGAACCTAAAGTCTTTGAATTATCAACTGTAGGCTGTTCTTTTACGATAGTCTTATCAGCTATTGCATCATCACTTGGCTGTTTAACATTTTCATCCTTATTAGCCACAATTAAACCAGTACTTGGATCTGTTGGATATGCATCCTTTCCATCTCCTCCGTCCTTTGAATAGTCATAGCTATCAGGTAATGATACTGATGTTTTGTTACGGTAGTATAATAATCTCTGGATAGCATAACCACCCTTTTTACCTGATACTGTCTGTGAAGTTTCACCTGTTGTAATACCACAACCTGTACCATTAATAATTCTGTTAATACCTACCTTTGGTCCGCTACCGTTGGCGATTTCTACAATACATGCATTTTCAATTAATACATCATCTGCATTAGGAACTTCAATGGCATTATCTAAGAAAATTTCTGCTCCGTTAGTGTTAATGAATACATCGTAAACACCAAGACCTATTGCGTAGTGGTGTTTAACATCATTTGCTACTTTGTATGCTGAATATCCCTTAACTGTATTATTATGTGACATCCATTCTTTCTGATCCTGTGGATCATAACATTTTTCATTCTGTAAGAAGAATGTCTTACCATATTCACCTCTCCAGAGAACATCGTATTTCTGGAAATGTTCAATAAATAAACCATAAGCTGTTACGTTATCGCCATTTACAACAAGACCGTGATCTGCTGTATTTTCATACCAACCTGTGTTATCACCGTGGTCTGCTCTCCAAATCCATGTTTCATCAATAATAGTATTGTTACTGTTAACAACTATACATGAACCTGTTGTTCCAAGGTCGCCTGTTCCACCTACCCTACAGATAACATCCTGTAATACACAAGGGTTATTTGAATGGTCAACATTTGCTCCTTCATATCCTACTTCTAATAATGTGTTTGTATGTTTTCCGGCATCTAAAATTACGCCTGCGATTTCAACACCACCGATATCGTAATTTCCTTCTGCCTTTGTATAATCACTATTCCACTTCTTACCAGCTACTCTGATAAATGTATCAGTATTCTTATCAGATGAAGTAAATGTAGCCATACCAAGACCAAGAACTATTGTGTTTTCATGTGTTACTTCAATAGCTTTGTCTAATTTGTAAATACCAGGCTGAAGAAGAAGGTTATAACCTTTTCCTAAAGCTGCATTAATTGTGTCTGCTGTATCTACATCAGGGTTAACAATATAGAAACTGTCTAATCCTAACGATTTGCCTTTACCCATATCATTTTCTGACCATGAAACGCCTGTCGTATCTTTTCTTACTGCAGGTACAAATACCTTGTAGCTATCTGTATCTTCATCGAAGTATAAGAATGGTTTTTCTCTTGTTGCATCTGTCTTGTCTAATACTGTTGTACATCCATTAGTTGCCCAGTTTGAAATACCATTATTCTGTAATAAGCTTCCACCTGCGTTAAAGTAGTTACCACTGTTATCCTTTAATGTTGTTCCATCAACATTCTTACATCCCTGAACAACCTGGTTCCAGTTAATACCATATATAGAGCCATTTTCTGTCTGCTTTGTTGTAAATTCACAGTTTCTGTAGTAATACTGCTGCTGACACCATGAACCTACTGAATCATGGAACTTTGTATCAGAAATATATCCGCCGCTGGCCCAAGCATTGTCTCCCCATGTCCACTGAAGTAATGTCTGTCTTTCTACATTAAGTCTTCTTGCAGGAGCTGCCTGTGATACTGCCCACTTAAATGAATCTTCCCAATAGTTAGGATTTTCTGTTGTCTGTGCAATAGTAAAGTTTTCAACGTCAACCCAGAAGTTACATGTTACGTTACCATTAGCTAAAGCTGCTGGTGTTTTAATATTCTTTAATCTTACATCGTAAGGTGTTTTTCCTAAACCAATAACCTGTGTGTAGTAACCTACATCATACGCATCTGCTACTGTTTCTGTATAATCACCAGGTTTAAAAGCGAATGCGTAACGGTTCTTACCAAACTGATCATAATGCTGATATCCAAAGATTTCATTTACCTTATCAGAAATTGCATCCTTGTCATCTGCATCGTTAAATACGTATACATTCTTACCAAACTTAGAAATTTCCAATGAATATGGTTCTGATTCTTCTCCATTAACATTACCGTTAACTGCCTGAACTTTATAATAGTTCTTGTATTTTGATGTTGTGTTTGGATTTGTATCTGTATAACTTGTTTTTGCTCCGTCTATTGAATCAATTAATTTGTATTCTGCATAACGGCCTTCTGCCCTGTAAATATTATATGACTTAGCATTTGCTGCCTTATTCCATATAATAGTCTGAGCGCCTGTCTTGTCATTTCTCGTAACATCTGTTATTTCAGCTTTAGCCGGTTTAGTCTGAGATAATGTTGTTGTAAATGCAATTTCACTATCTGCATATGCACTGTATGAACCTGCTTCCTTAGTATTAGTAATTGTTCTAATCTTAAAGAAGTATTGCTTTTCTGATAAAAGATTATTTACAGTCATCTTATTCTTTATTGTTAAACCTGCTGATCTGTAATTTCCATTTTCTGAAGTTGAATACATAACTTCAAATGCTGAATAAATATGTTCCTTTGGTGTTGTCCATGAAACCTGAACGCTATCACCTGAAACATCAGATAATGTTACTTTTCTTGCTTTCTTTGGTTCATCACCTGTATACATAATGAACTTTTCTTCATTGCCAACCTTGTCTCCTAAGTGATACTTTGAACTTACCGCAAGCTTTGTATGTTCTGTTCCTTCTTCGTCTTTGTACTTTCCTAATGTGAATATTTTTTCATCTGCACTGCTACCAAAAGAAACTGTTCCATCATCATTGTGCTGGATTCTTACTGATTCCCATCCTGTTGGTGCGTAATCATTTGCTACTGTTCTAGCGTCCTGATAAATAATATCATCAGCATTTGCTGCCCAAACTGTATTTCTTGACTTAGTAGCGAAGTTAACTACTTCGTTAGCCTTGTCATCAATTCCATTATTCTTGTATGTTCCATAATATGTAGTGAATTTTCCATCGTCACTTACATTGTTGATAGATGTAAATTTCTTATCTACCAAGATTGGATCATTCTTTACACCACTAACAGTAATTATGTTTCCATTTGCTACATTAACAAAGAAAACTTCTGCGTGGATTGTTGTCTCTTCGGCACCGTCAATTGCATCTGTGCTTGTTGCTGCTGATGCTGCCATTACAGTCATATTAAATGTCTGTGATGTAAATAACATTGCAACTGCCAAAACAATTGACAATAAAGATTTGTACATCTTTTTCATCTTCATTTTTCTTCCTCCTAAATAAATTCAAACAATAAAAACACTATTCTCTTTTTTGTGTAAGGTTGACATTAAAACGTTTTTATTTTCTTATATTTTAGCACTTATTGATATATTTTTTCAAATTCGAAAATGTTTTTAAGCACTCTACACAAATAGTCTCTTTGTTTTTTTTGCACTTTGCATATATATTTTATTGTTTTTTTTATTGTTTTTCTTGTTTTTTATTAATTTGCATTTTTTGTCGCAAAAACGTTTTTATTGGTTTTTGTTTAAAAATGTCTTTTCTTTTTACTAATAATCCTGTTTTATTTTACTAATAATGGTATTTTCTTTCACTAAACTCTCTCTTTTTCGCCACTTTTAAGCAAAAAAGAACAGCCGGATTTAATTCAAAAATCAATCTGACTGTTCCTTTTTTATAAATTTAATCTAATGCTAATATTCCATTTGTGGCAATTACTTCTTAAATTTAACTTTTCGGTTAGACCACTTACCATAATAAACTTCTCCATTTACTACTTTGTAAGCTCTGACCCTGATAAAGTACTTCTTGTTAGCCTTTAATTTCTTAATTGTAAATTTGGCTTTCTTATAGTTCTTTACCTTTGCTTTTTTAAATTTCTTTGATGTTGATATCATTACCTGATATCCTTTTACACCCTTTGCTGTTTTTAATGTAACTTTTAATTTCTTAGCACTTCTCTTCTTAGTTGCCTTTTTAATTTTAACCTTTGGTACCTTTACGGTTTGTGCAGTTTTTGTAGTTACAATTTCTGTTGTGGAAACTGTAGGTGTTTCCTTTGTTGTTTCAGTTTTAGTTGTCGTTCCTGTTTCTGACGGAGCAATTGTTGTAGGTGTCTGTGTTGTTGGTGCTACTGTTGTAGCCTTTTCTGTTGGTGCCTGTGTTGTTGGCACTACTGTCGTAGCTTTTTCTGTTGGTGCTACTGTTGTTGGTGCCTGTGTTGTTGGCACTGCTGTTGTAGCTTTTTCTGTCGGTGCTACTGTTGTTGGTGCTACCGTTGTAGCTTTTTCTGTCGGTGCTACTGTTGTTGGTGCCTGTGTTGTTGGTGTCTGTGTCGTTGGCACTGCTGTTGTAGCTTTTTCTGTTGGTGCCTGTGTTGTAACCGGCGCTACTGTTGTTGTTTTTTCTGTTGGTGCTACTGTTGTAACCGGTGCCACTGTTGTTGGCTTTGAACCTGTGCCATCTTTAAATGTATATGTTATCTGTGTAGCAGCTGACATTTTTCCGTTTTTAACAGATCTTACTGATACTGTATAGTCGCCATTTCCATTTGCAAAAACATCTGCTGTCAAATTAATTGAACTATTTACCGAGCTTCCTGCAAATACTCCATCCACATATACATTATAGTTTTCAATATCATTTGATGGTGCCTGCCATGCAAAATAATATGGAAGATCTTTGTTTCCTGCATATGTTAATCCAATTGGTGCAGGTATTGTATCATCTTCATCTATCTTTGTAGTAGGAGCAACTGTTGTTGGTGCTACTGTTGTAGCTTTTTCTGTTGGTGCCTGTGTTGTAACTGGTGCTACTGTTGTAGCCTTTTCTGTTGGCGCCTGTGTTGTAACTGGTGCTACTGTTGTGGTCTTTTCTGTTGGCGCCTGTGTTATAACTGGTGCTACTGTTGTGGTCTTTTCTGTTGGCGCCTGTGTTATAACCGGTGCTACTGTTGTTGGTTCATTATTTTTAAATTTTGCAAGAAATTCTGCATTTTCATTAACAAATGTATTCTTATTCTGTGATGAATCCCAGTTAATTGACCATGACATAATTCCCCTTATTCCCGGATAATTATTATTAAGCTCTGTGAACGCACTTTGAAGTACTTCATTTGTTACCTGACCACTACCTGCTGCACTCTGTGATGAAGGTACTCCGATTACTACCTGATCAGGTCTAAGTGGTGCAAAATATGTTGACTCATCAGTTGAATTTGTATAATAAGCTCCAACATGGAATCCCTTAAGAAGCATTTCGCACATTGCTACTATTCCTTCTTTTGTTCCCATATTATATGATGTTCCATCAAGTCCTGTAATAGGTGATGAATTGTATAACTGAACATGAACATAAGATGTTTTGTCTCTAAGTGCATTAATCATTGGAAGATAAACTCCCGCTCTTGCGTCACAATACTGGTTAATTCCACCATAGAATGAATAACCTAACTGTACATAAAATGTTTCAGGTGCCCATGAAAGTATGAAATCATTTCCATAGCTATCACAAATTGTACGAATGGCTTTAATCATATTTACAACTTTAGGTGATGTTGGATTATTTATATCTTTATCATTTCCACTTTCAAACTGTACTGAAGACTGTTCAAGGTCAATATCAATTCCATCAAATCCATATTCATTTATAATTGACTTTATATCACTTACAAACTGATTTACAGCATCGTCTGATGTTAATGAGAAATATCCTTCATAACCACCAATTGACAACACAATCTTCTTTCCCTGTGCCTGTAATGACTTTACGTCTTTCTTAAAGTCATCCTTTGTGTAATCACTTGTAAGACCTGATATATCAAACTTCATCTTTCCGTCAGTACTTCCTGCCTTTTCAGGTTCTGCAAATGAAATATTAATAACATCCCAGTTTTTGTCCACATCTCTAAGCTTAATAAATGGATTTCCGTCATTATTCCATGTATGGTAGTAGCCAATCATTAATCTTGATGAAAGACCTGTTGTTACTGTTCCCGGATTTGTTGTCTGTTCTGGTGCTTTTGTTGTTGTAGCTGTTGTCTGAACAGGCGTCTTTGTAGTAGCGTCCTGAGTCAATCCCTGGACTGTTACTTCTATTGTCTGCCCTTCTGTTTCATATCCATTCAAATTAGCTGTTACTCTAATAGTATGTTTTCCGTTAGTTGTAAAAGTATATGTTGTTGATGTTGCCACAGTATATGATTCAATATACTGCCCATCTATGTATACTTTGTATGTCTGTCCACTAGCAATCTGTTCCTGTGTCTGACCCCATACATATGTAACTTTTCCGGCTTTCTGTTCCTGAATTGTTAAACTGATTACTTCTGTTGGTTTTAATTCAGGCTGACCTGCTGCAGTTGTTTCGTTCTTTGTTGTAGGTGCTACTGTTGGTGCTTCTGTAACTGGTGTTTTAGTTGTTGGAGCAACTGTAGTAGCTTGCTTTGTTGTTGGTTGCTCATGTTTCTCTAATGAATCCATAAGAGATGACATTGATTTTGCCCATGTATAATTATTTGTAGCATCCCAGTTTATTGACCAAGTCATAACACCTCTTAATGTTGGGTATGCTTTTGGTGCTGTAAAGTTTCCTGATGATGTTCCATTAACAAGAGCTTTTACTGCTGTTGAAATTATGTCTGTTGACACATATCCACTTGATGCAGCTTTAGATGTTGATGGTAATCCCAGTGCAACCTGATCAGCTCTAAGTCCGTTTTCTAACAATAATGTTGAAAGGGATGTTAAGAAATCTGCTGTTCCAACCTGTGCATTAAATCCATTGTATCCATTCATTGCCCCTGAATTATAGAACTGTGGATAACAAATTGTAAGAATATCTCTAATCTTATATGCTAATCTGTAATATGCAGATGTAGCCATTGTTCCGTTAGGATTTGTATCCTGGAAATAATATGTTTCAGGTGCCATTGTAATAATAAAATCTTCACCAAAATGATTACGTACAGTTCTAAGTGCTTCTGCTATATAATCTGTTCCTGATACTGCACCTCCTTCAAAGTCAATATCTACACCTTCAAATCCATATTCTTCAATTATTGAAATAAGGCTTGTTGCAAACTGATTTGCAGCTTCCTCATTTGTTATATAAGTAGTTCCTTCTGCTCCACCTACAGAAATAATTACATGCTGACCTTTTGCCTTAGCATTTTTAATATCCTGAATAAATTGTGCTTTAGTATAACCACCTAGCGCATTAGACAAATCCTTATCAAGTTCAAATGTAACTTTGCCCGGTGTTGTTGATGAGTTAGCAAAAGATACACAAATCATATCGTAATAATCCGGTACATCTGAAATCTTTAATGCTGTTGAGCCATTAAGGAAATTATGCCAATAACCTGTTACCATATGTTCCGGTAATTTAGAATTAACTGTATAGTTATTTTCTGTTGTTTTCTGCTCACTTCCATTATTTTTAGTTGTCTGAACTTCTCCTGCGACCAAATCAGTTCTTAATTTCCACAATGTTGTCGCATCTGTTGGTGACCATCCTAAATTAGATGTATGAGCGTATGTACATTCGTAAACATTGCCCTTGTGTTGAACAAGATCTCCCAATCTATATACAACACTATTTGGAGACCATTCAGGGTACTTTCCAGTTGCCTGTTTTGTTGTATCATTTTCTTTTTTTGTTGTAACAGAAGCTGTTGTTACTTGCTGTCCCTTTGTTGTATTTTGTTCTTTTGCTGTTGTCTGTGTCTGACTATTTGTTGTTTGCTGAGATTTTGTTGTAACATCCTCAGATGGTTCTACATAATCTCCATTTTTATAAACAACTTTTGTTGACAAAATTTCGCCTGCTGAAACAGCTTTTTGTCTTAATGTTATTCCTTTTATATTTTGAGCATTAGCTGTTCCTTTTCCTGATTTAAGTGTAAATGTTAATGAAGCTCCCGGCTCTAATGTTTTTGAACTCCACTCAGGTGGCGTAACAACAGTTTTTCCATTTTCTGTTGTAATTGTACCTCCTGCGCTCCAATCTCCTGATAAAGTTTCGCCATTTTGTGTTTCAATTGATATTGAAGGATAACTTAATGTTTTTCCGAAATATTCTGCCCAAGGCATTACTGAAATATCTTTTGAACCACTTGCTTTTGTTACTGATGAGTTAGTATTTTTTAGTGTAATTGTATAAGAATCACCTGATGTTGTAACTGTTGTTTCAACTCCATCATTAGCAGGAGCAACTATCTTCTGATTAGGAATTGCTTCTGAACCATACAATGCTTCTTTCATTGTCTTAGTTATTGTGCTGGATGCATCTAAAGAAGCCATCCATGAAATAAGACCACCTAAGTGTTTCTGTTTTACATATTTGCCTTTTTCTGCTACCGATTCTTCAGTATCACAAGTAAAGAACATTCCTGAAGATTCACTATAGTAATAGTTAGCCTTTGCAACATCATCCCAATATTTAGTCAAATTATATTTGCTTACTAATGAATCAATATCTGAATATGCATATGTTACACCATTTTCGCCTGTTGCATCTGCATATAATCCTGGATTTTTAGAATCTCTTCCTGTGTCTTTCTTTACTTCTTTCCATCCTCTTGTATAAGGTGCAACACCAACTACGATTTTTGAATAATCAATGTTGTCCCCATATTTATTTTCTAAATATTTAATACATGAATCAACTGAAAGTCCTGCATCTCCTTCACCATATGCCGGATTTGTGTATAATGCTGTCTGATGAGCAGTAAATCCTTCCCACGCACCATTTAAGTCATATGTCATCATATTAGCAAAATCTACGATTTTTAAAACTTTTTCGTATTCAATTGCTGCCATCATTTTAGGCGATGCTGACATGGCAACTGACAATTCATAGTGTTTATTATCTTTTGCTCCATAGCTGTCCAGTGCATCTCTTATGGCTTGAAGAAGTAATGTATAGTTCTGTGTATCTGCTGCTGAACCTTTACATCCTTTGTCAATTGCTACACCATTTCCTTCAGGATCCGGGTCTCTGTCTGCTGTTGGGTATTCCCAGTCAATATCAACGAAATCATACCCATAGTAGTGTACAAATTTTGCAACATTGTTAGCAAAGTTCTTTCATTTAATTGCAATTTAAACTGCTAGTTTTTCCATGCTACTACTTTTGCAAACTAG
>ERZ840057.1037-NODE-1037-length-25332-cov-42.454524_pt1 | contig 25332 bp, 14 predicted proteins | sample MGYA00519907_ERZ840057 | MGnify/ENA primary metagenome ERZ840057 (study PRJEB31850, sample SAMEA3708862) | human gut metagenome | biome: human gut; feature: human-associated habitat; material: faeces | place: China | collected 2014 ...
AACAACAGGTTCAGACATCATGCTGAACAATTACTTGTACGACTTCTTGTCGCACGTCTTTCGCAAAGATAATGTTTTTTTGCATGTGCTGTATGTGCATTTTCGCACGCTTTTTGTGCGGATGCGCACACGAAGTGAATTTGCTCGATTTTTCTATCTTCTACATAATCAGTACGTTATCCGAATGGCACGGTTTTTGGATATAAAAAAGCAGATAACTATGCATATGAAGATGGGAAACAAGATACTGTGGCTTATGAGTTGCCTGCTTTTTTGCGGGCAAGTTGTGTGGGGAGAGAAACTGACGCTGCAAGAGGCCATTCAGTTGGCGCAGGCCAGCTCTCCAGAGGCAGAAGCTGCCCGGCATACCTACCGGGCAGCTTACTGGAGTTACCGTTCGTTTCGGGCAGACTACCTGCCTGAGGTGAGTTTGTCTGCATCGCCTTATCTGAACCGGCAGATTAATAAGGTAACCCAGCCTGACGGTACGGAACTGTTTCTCCGCCAGAACCAGCTGGCTACCGACCTGACGCTTTCCGTCAGCCAGAACGTCTGGTTCACGGGAGGTAACTTGTTTATGCAGACCGCCGCCCAGCGTATGGATGAACTGGGCGAGAAAAGCACGGCTTATAACACCCAGCCTTTCACGGTGGGTTACCGTCAGTCGCTTTTTGGCTATAACTCCTTGAAGTGGAACCGCCGTATTGAGCCCGTTCGTTTTCAGGAAGCCAAGAAAACATACAGTGAGACGCTGGAGCTGATTGCTTCGAAAACATGCGAGTTGTTTTTTGCACTGGCATCTGCCCAGTCCGATTTGGAGATTGCCCGAGCTAACTATGCTTCTGCTGATACCTTGTATCGCTATGCCCGCGGACGGTATCGCATCGGCAGCATTACGGAGAACGAGATGTTGCAGCTGGAAGTGAACAAGCTGACCGAGGAAACCAACCTGATGAAAGCCCGTATCAGTGTGGAAGATGCCATGCTTACCTTCCGTTCTTTCTTAGGCATCCGGGAGGAAGAAGAGATAGAGGTGGTTCCGCATGACAGTGTGCCGGATTTTGAAGTGCCTTTGGACAAGGCACTGGAACAGGCCCATTTTCACAGTCCGGAAATCGAGACTTACCGGCGGATGCAGTTGGAGAGTCGCAGCCAGTTGGCCTCCGCTCGTGCCAGTCGGGGACTAAAGGCGGATTTGTACCTCCAGTTCGGACTTTCGCAGACTGCTGCCCGTCTTCGGGATTCCTATCGTGACCCGCTCGACCAGCAATACGTGAGCCTGTCCGTAGTGATTCCGATATTGGACTGGGGGAGAGGCAAGGGAAAAGTGCGTGTGGCCAAATCGAACATTGAGCTGGTCAATACCCAGGTGGAACAGGGCATGAATGATTTTGAACTGAACGTGCGGCAGATGGTACGGCAGTTTAATCTTCAGGCACGGCAGGTGGAAGTCGCTTCCCGTACCGACGAAACAGCCCGCCGACGGTATGAAGTGGCCCTCCGCCTTTACCTGATGGGCAAATCGTCGGTACTCGATTTGAATGCGGCCACCACGGAGAAAGATACCTCCCGGCGCAATTATATTGAGGCCCTGAAAACCTACTGGATGCTGTATTACGGACTTCGCAGCCTGACGCAATATGATTTTTACCGGAATTGTCCGCTGACTGAAACTTTACCTGAAATATAACACAAACCGATTATGGATATACAATTGAAAAAGAAACCCTGGTACGTTCGCTATCGTCTTTATCTGGCGGGCGGCGTACTCTTGCTGGCCGGACTGATTTATGTGATTATACTGGCTTCCGGCCCCCAGCGTTTACGCATTGATGCGGACTCTGTGCAATTGGCCGAGGTGAAGCAGGCCCCTTTCCGTGAATACGTGGACGTGGAAGGAGTGGTGCATCCCATTCTGACCTTGATGGTCAATGCCCGCGAGTCGGGTAATGTAGCCCGCATCGTAGCCGAGGAAGGAAGTCTTTTACAGCAGGGAGATACCATCTTGCTGCTGACCAATCCGGACCTGTTGCGCGAGATAGACGACCAGCGGGATGAATGGGAGAAGCAACGCATCTCTTATCAGGAGAAGGCCCTTGAGATGGAACAGAAAAGTCTGACCTTGAAACAACAGACACTGGAGGCTGCTTACGAGTTGAACAAGATACGGAAAAGCTTTGCACTGGAGCAGGAAGAATACCGCATGGGCATCCGCAGCAAGGCGCAGCTGGAAGTGTCGGAAGATGAGTACCGCTATAAAACGGCTTCTACTCAGCTGAAGATGCAGAGCCTGCAGAGCGATTCGGCCATGACGGTCATTCGCAGAGAACTGTTGCGTAACGACCGGGAACGGGAACAGAAGAAGCTGGAGCGTTCTTTGCAGCGGATGGAAGAGCTGGTGGTACGTGCACCGACCGATGGGCAGCTCAGTTTTGTGAAGGTCACATTAGGCCAGCAGGTGGCAGCCGGAGAGAATCTGGCGGAAGTAAAGGTCATGTCGCAGTTCAAGGTGCATGCTTCTCTGAGCGAATACTACGTAGACCGGGTGACGGTAGGTCTGCCGGCATCCGTAACTTATCAGGGAAAACGCTATGCCTTGAAAGTCAGCAAGGTGGTGCCGGAGGTGAAAGACCGCACCTTTGATGTGGACTTAGTCTTTACGGGAGAAATGCCCGAAAACGTCCGTCTGGGAAAAAGCTTCCGGGTACAGATTGAGTTAGGGCAACCGGAACAAGCCTTGGTAATTCCGCGCGGTAATTTCTATTCGCAGACCGGCGGGCAGTGGATTTACAAACTCAATGCCGACAAGACCCGGGCGAGAAGAGTTCCGGTGGTAATCGGGCGTCAGAACCCCTTGCAATACGAAATAACCGAAGGTTTGCAGCCCGGCGATTGGGTGATTACCACAGGATATGATAACTTTGGCGACGCGGAAGAGCTGGTGTTTAAGTGAATGAACCGGATGCTTTCACCTGATTCCAGTACTTCCCCGAAAGTACCGGAGTACTGCCTAAGAAGTACTGTAGTACTTTCAGGGAAGTACTGGAGTACTGCAAAGAAAGTACTGAGAACGCTTAAAGTGAAGAATTACAGAAAGTTGGGAAATTAATAGTGAATATTGGAAACAGTGACTCTCCGGAGTATCCTATAGTCGAATATAATCAATTTATGATTGGAAATTAAAGGCAATATAATGTGGGTATTAAAAATACCTGATTTTATAATTGTTGACACGAATGAGTGAAAAGATATGATTGTACATTACCTGAAAATAGCTTGGCGTAATTTGCTGAAATACCGTATGCAGAGTGTGGTCAGTATTTTAGGACTGGCCGTGGGCTTGGCATGCTTTGCCCTTTCTGCCTTCTGGATACATTATGAGATGACATACGATACGTTTCATCGTGATGCAGACCGTTTGTATCTGGTTGGAGTGAATGACGATAGTTTCGGCGGGTCTTCCGCGAGCTTCACGCCTTATGCCTTGGGACGTTACCTGAAGGAACATTACTCGGAAATTGAAGATTACTGTTTGTTTGAGGCAGAAACTTTTTTTGTGCTGAAAGACAACCGGATGCTGGAGTTGCCCATGCTTCTGCCCGATACTACCGCTTTGCGTATGCTGGACATCCGTGCTTTGGAGGGGGATGAAAGTTTTCTTCGTGCCGGTACCACAGATAACCGTATTGCTATTACGGAGAAGGCCGCAAAACAGCTGTTTGGCACTACGGATGTGATTGGCCAGACCGTGACCAATGCCAACTGGAACAAGGAATATACCATTGGCGCTGTAGTGAGCGACTGGGGAGTGCACACCAATTTCCCGTACGCCTTCCTGGGCAACGGAAGCGGACGGACAGGCTGGGACGATTACACCTACCGGACACTTGTCAAAGTGAAGCCAGGTACGGATGTCTCCCGATTGCTGGAGAAGATGAATGCCCACTTCCCCGAAGAACTGACCAAAAGCAGGTATCAGGAGAACACGGGACTGACACGTTTCTACCTGGAGCCGCTGACGGGTCTTCGTGCCACGGAAGGTTTCATCCTTAAAAACAACCAGACGGTGCAGTTCCGTTATATCACCTGGTTTGCTGCTGTAGGTGGACTTATTATCGTTTGTGCTTTTATCAATTACCTGACAATCTACATCGACCGTTTCCGTACGCGCAGAAGAGAAATGGTGTTGCGGCAGGTTTGTGGGGCAGGACTGCGTTCGTTGGTTACTTTGCTTTGTACTGATTTTCTGCTGACAGTCCTGGCGGCCTTGGTCGTGGGGATGGTATTGGTAGAGTTGCTGATGCCGATTTTCCTCCGATATTCTCTGATTCAGGATGCCGACTATTCGAACTACCGTTCAATCTTGTTCTACATCCTGTCGGTATCGGTAGTCATGATGGCTATCGTAGTGCTGTGGGTATGGCTGTTTCAAAAGCGGTCATTGCATGGAAATATGCATACGGGTAATGCGCTTTCGGGTATCGCTTGGCGGAAGGGAAGTGTCATTCTTCAGCTGACAGTCTGTATGGCTTTCATTTTCTGTACGGTGGCTATGCAGCTGCAACTGCACCATTTGCGGAATGTGGATACAGGCATGGACTATCGCGGACGGGCAGCCGTCAGCATTTGGATGAATGTGGACATGAACGTATGGGCCGAGAAAATCAAGGCCTTGCCGATGGTGACGGAAGTGATACGCCCAGCTTATTGGCCGCTGCTGGGCGAAGGGGCTTATTCGTCGTACCTGATAGATGGATATACAGGCATGGAAGGCCGGCTGGAGCAACCCCTGACCTTCGACGAAGTGCTGGCGGGTGAAGAGTTCTTCCGCTTTTACGACATGCAGCTGCTGTCTGGTGAATGGGTATCGGCCAAGTCGGAATACTGTCAGGTGAACATCATGGAGAGCACAGCCCGTCGTATGGGCTGGAATCCCGAAGAAGCTGTAGGCAAGCAACTGTTCTTCGTCAACCGCGAACAGGAGCCTATGACCGTTATCGGCGTAGTGAAAGACTGTGCCTACAAGTCGCCTACCGCTGAGCTGCCTAACACTGTATTTGTCAACACTGACCAGATGAAGTGGATGCACGCCCGTTGCTTCGTACTCTTCAAATACCGTCCGGGAACGTGGGACGAATGTCGCCGTCGCATTGAAGAGATGCAGCGTGCCGAACTGCCCGACCGCAAGCTCTTTCTCTATAGTGAAGAAGAACGTTACAACGATTATCTGAAGTCGGAAGATGCCTTGTCGTCATTGCTTGGGTTCTCATCGCTGGTGTGTATCTTCATTTCGATATTCGGTATCTACTCGCTGGTGACACTGGCATGCGAGCGGCGCCGTAAGGAGATAGCTATCCGTAAAGTAAACGGAGCTACGGTGAGGAATATCCTTACGCTGTTTTTCAGAGAATATGCTTTGCTGCTGGTCGTTTCTTCGCTGGTTGCCTTCCCAGCTGCCTGGTGGGTGATGAGACGTTGGATAGAGCATTATAACCGTCAGGTGGAAATCGGATTCCTTCCATTTCTGCTGATTTTTGTCGGCGTTGCCCTTTGCGTGGCGGCTTGTATCGGGCATCGCATTTGGAAAACAGCAAATGAGAATCCGGCAGAAGTGATAAAGAGTGAATGATATAAAAGAATGATATAGAAATAAGAAAAGAAAACAATATGAACACACTACGCTATGCATTACGTTTCCTGCTCCGTGCACGGACGTACACACTGATTAATCTGTTGGGGCTGGCATTCAGTCTGGCTTGCTGCATCATTCTGCTCCGATACATCCATAGGGAACTGACGGTCGATACCCATTGTGTGGACCGGGAAAATGTGTATGTGTCTCGTTGTCAGATTGGTGACAACGATGCATTGGTTTCTTCCACATTGAATGGAGATACGCTGGCTGTAGACCCGTCACTGGTCATGCAACGTTCACGGGTCACACTGCTGGATCATGACATGATACGTTACAAGGACAATCGTTTGCAGGTGAATATGATAGTGGCCGATACGACCTTTCTGAAACTGTTCCGTTATCAGCTGTTACAAGGAGAATATTCCCTTTCAAAGCCAGGGATGGCCTTGTTGAGTGAGCACCTGGCACATAAGTTGTTTGGCAAGCAGAATCCCATTGGAGAGACCTTTGTCCTGTCTACCGGGAAATCAGTGACGGTATCCGGAATCTTCGCTATTCCGGAAAACAAGTCTATCTTGCAGGTAGATGCCATTCTTTCCGAAATGCCGGGAGCACTTTGGGAAAGAATGCCCATGGAGTTTGTCCGTTTTGTGCCGGGAGCGGATATTCAGAAATTAAATGAGGCAGGCAAGATCTTGCGTCCTACGCAGGTGGGCGATGGCAGCATGTACACTTTCTCCCTCCTGTCACTGAAGGATGTATATTGGGAGTCACGCTTGTTGTACCGCACTTCTCCTACGATGTGTGTGTCGGGCAACCGGGCTCAGTTGTATGTTTTGTCGGCCATGTGTATCTTTATATTCTTTATCGGTCTGCTTAATTACATCAATTTGTATGCGGTGCTGTTGGGTAAGCGATTACGGATTTATCTGCTTCATCGGGTGTGGGGAGCAGGTTTCCGTCCTCTCTTCATGTTGGTGTACTGGGAAAATCTGGTGCTGTCGGTCTTGTCGTTGTTGCTGGCCTGGACGGTGGTTGAACTTGCCCAACCTTTTGTCAACCGTTTGTTTGACACGGTATTTACCGTAGGGACGTTTGACGTATGGGTGTCATTGTCTCTTTTGGTGTGGTTGCCGTTGCTCATATCATTATGCACGGTAGTTCGGTGTTGGAAATCCCCGTTGGGCATGTCGCTGGTTCGTTCGGGGAATGACAGGAAGTCAATACGCTTGCGTCAGGGATTCCTGTTCGTGCAATATACGGTGACCATTGTACTGGTTGTTCTTGCTTTGTTCTTCCATCGTCATCTCAACTTGCTGTTGAATACTCCACCGGGATTTCAGGTGGAAAATGTGATTCATGCCAACTTAGTGTATGAGTCGACTGACTATGCCTCTTATACCGATGAATCGATACAAGCCCGGAAGCAGCGGGTTGCGCAGATTGATGAGGCGTTGAGTAAATGTCCAGACATCGTGAACTGGACAGCTGGTTTGTATTCCATTTTGGATTTCGACTATACGGCGGAGTTTCAGAATGCGAAGGGAGAAACCGTTTCATTGAATCAGAATTTTGCTACTCCCGAATTTTTTACCTTGTTTAATTTGAAGCTTGTGGAAGGGAAACTGCCCGTTGAAGAAGATGGGTTTGTGGTGAATCGGGCGGCTTTGCGAGCTTTGGGATACACCTCTTTAGAGGGAGCTACCGTGTTGGATCTCCGTATGAAAGAATTTGTTCCGGATTTGCCGGCCCGTCCCATTGTGGGAGTGATAGAGGATTATTATAGCGGACATATCTCCAAAGGAGTACGTCCCATGCTGTTCATGGTTTCTCCTACTATGCGGGGAGACGTGTATCAGATAGCATGTCAGCCGGGCAAACTTTCTCAGGTGATAGATTATCTGCGGAAGCTGGAAAGGGAAGTATATGGCACGGAAAACTTTCAGTATTCGTTGCTGAAGGACGATGTGCAGAAGTTGTATAAATCCGATCAGCAGGTAGCTACCATTTACTCGGCTTTTGCCTTTATTGCCATTGTCATTTCCTGTTTGGGCCTGTTGGGTATTTCCTTGTTCGACATCCGCCAGCGTTATCGGGAGATTGCCATCCGCAAGGTGAACGGTGCCATGCTGAAAGACTTGTATGTACTGTTGCTTCGCCGTTACGTGGGGATGCTGTTGCTGGCAGCCGTGGTGGCAGTGCCGCTGGCTTGGCTGGCCATCTACTATTATACCGCCGATTTGGTAGTGAAGGCCCCGGTGACGGTCGGTCTGTTCCTGGCAGCCTTCCTGATAGTAGCGGTGATTTCCGTGGCTACGTTGCTCTGGCAGGTAAACAAGGCATCCCGTATCAATCCGAGTGAAGTAATGAAAAATGAATAAAGAAAAGCAAGAATGAATCTATGATGATTACGCATTATTTGAAAGTAGCCTTCCGCAATTTGTGGAAATACAAGACTCAGCATCTGATTGCGTTGGCTGGAGTGGGAGTGGCCTTGCTGTGTTTCAGCATTTGTTTGTATTTAGTCCGTTATGTGCATGATATAAATCATTGTTTTGAAAATTATAACCGGATTGCCGAATTGAGCCTATATGATGAGGAAGAAGAAGCTCTTATAGCTACACCCGTGACTCTGGCCGAGGAACTGCGCATCAAAAAACAGGATGAGATTGAAGCCCTTTGTGTTGTGGATCATTCATATATGGAGCGGCCCTTTAACGTAGAGGTGAGAGACGGTAAACAACTGCCCTACACTTTCAATGTGGCAGAAACAGATTCATCTTTTTTTCAGGTACTTACTCCCCAGATTTTATGCGGTTCGGCTGAAGTGGCCAAGATGATGCCAAATTCATTGGTTGTGAGTGAGAGTATGGCACGTCGGGTGTATGGAGATATTCGTCAGGCAATTGGTAAACAGCTTGTGATGACCCGCCGGTTATCCACTTCACCGGATTCTACTCCCCGTACCGGTGGCATTGTTTATACCATTCAGGCCGTCATTGCTGATATTTCGGAAAACAATAGCATTTCTTTTCTGAATTCTTTGGATATGTTTTCCATCAACGATTCGGAAGGAATTATACAGAGTGACGCACGTTATTCGATAATTGGTTCTTATACCTATGCTTTGCTTCGGGAAGGAGTGACTCCGGAACAGCTGGATGAACGATTTCGAAAGGTTAAGCAAACTCATCATTATTTTGTTACGGATTACGTTGTCCGTGCTTATCCAATGGGAGCTGCATTTGTAGAAAGAGGTGATTTGCGGGTGATGGCGTGGATAACCATGGCAGCCGGAGTCTTGATTTTACTGGTAGCTTTGCTCAATTTCTTTCATTTGCTGATAGGTTCATTTTTTACCCGTATGCGTGAATTCAGTATTCGGAGAGTGGCGGGAGCTACTGCTTCCGGAGTGTTTCTTCAGTTGTTCGTACACTCGGCTTTGCTGATTCTGTTGGCCGGATTGCTGACTTTTGTCTGCATTGAGGTGTTGACTCCCTGGCTGCAAATGGAAATGGCTGGTATATCCTTACAGATTGATTCATCTCTGTTGATGAGACAGACCTTTGACTATCTGCTCGGATTGTTGGGTGTGGGTGCTTTGATTTGTTGGTTTGTGGGGTGGAAGGTACGTCATACTCCGGTGCATGCGGGAGTGACAGGTGGTATACATCGAAGAGGAAAAAAACGCCTGAGAAATTTGTTGCTTGGTGTGCAGCTGTTCATCTGTTGGGTTTTTATCTCACTGGCAGCGGCACTTTATCTGCAATCGGATAAAACGGGACGTACCTTGTTCGGGACATTGAGCTTGGAGGAGAAAGAGCAGATTTTGAGCATTCCGATGGATTTTTCCTTTATGAACGCCGTGCAAAAGCAGGATCTGATACATCAGTTTAAAAACTTGTCGGGAGTCGAAGAGGTACTTCCGGCCGACATCAATTATTTGGGAGGTGTTTCCGGTACGGGTATGTATACGGAGAAAGATAATAAAGGCAGTTATGTGGATGTAAATGTGATGCGTATAACTTCCGGTTTCTTTCGTTTCATGCACATTCCGATGCGGTCGGGACATACGCCGCGTGAATCGTCCGATTTGGTGATAGACGAGGCATTATCTCATCGTCTCGGAACGGACATCATGGGGAAACCGCTTTATAATTATGACGGAGATGCCTACACGGTTAAAGGAGTGTGCCTGACATTTGTGTCCAGTGTGTATTATGATAGTGAAGGATTTATATTCCTCCTGAGCGGGTTCGACGATTATTGTGGGCATTGCTATGTGAAGTGTAAGGAAGGACAGGCGGAAACCGTCTCTCAGGAGGTCAGGAAGATACTGAAAAAGACGTTGCCGGAAAGTGTGGAAGTGAAGGTAAGCACGTTCATGGACGACATCCGTGAGTCACAGGCGCTTGAGTTCAAGCTCCGCGGAATTGTATTGTTCTTTTCGGTAGTGGTGCTGGTGATTTCGTTGTTGGGCGTGTATTCAGCCGTGACCATCGACACGGAATATCGGCGGAAGGAGATGGCTATCCGAAAGATTAACGGTGCCGGAATGCGTCAGATAGTCTGGCTGTTTGCCCGGCTTTATGTTACTTTACTGACGGTGACGGCTGTGTTGGGATTTGCGCTGGTTGAATTCTTGTTGAGGCAGTTTAGTACCTTGTATACGGTGTTCTTCCAGCATGGGGTGGCTTTCTATTTTTTCCTCTTCCTGAGTGTCTCCTTGTTCGTCGCTCTTACGGTAGCTTTCCGTATTTGGCAGGTGTCCCGGGTGAATCCGGCAGAAGAAATCAAGCGGGAGTGATGAGATAATATGGTTATATAGTTTCAAGAGAGATAAAAATATGATTGCACATTATTTGAAAGTGGCTTTCCGCAATTTGTGGAAATACAAGACTCAGCATATCGTTTCAGTTTTTTGTCTGGCGATAGGAGTCTTGGCTTTTTCACTTATGATTCGCTTTGTAAGTGTAATGAGCGAAAGGGCTGATTATATAGGAGGCGAACGGGCTATGCAACTGAATATTAGTAAAAAGGATTTTGCCGGTGATATTCCTTTCTATGAAGAAGATGTCCGGAGGCTGGAAAACCAGGTTACAGGTATGCTGGATTCTATCTCAGCCTTTTCCTATGAGGCCAATATGGATGTGGAGGTGGTAGGAATAGATGGGAATGAAACCCCGTATCAGGTGACTTGCAAAGTGGCAAATTCTTCTGCTTTTCTGTTTTGGAAATTACCTTTGCTCTATGGTTCCCGCTTGCCGGAAAAAGAAGATGAAATCATTGTGTCTGCTTCTTTTGCTAGAAAGATAGCAGGGGGTGACAATCCGGTCGGTCGGGTGGTCCGGATTGCATCGCAGACCTCTGCCAATGGTATTACGGATTATTGGATTGTAAATGTAGTAGCCGAAAATGAGAATGGCGGTTCGCCGAGGACAGAATGTTGGTTCCCTTTGTCATTGAAACCGAAGGCCTGGCTTCAAGTCTATGCTCTGCGTGAGCAGGGAATTTCTCCAGAATCACTGAAAAAACGCTTGGCAAGGATGACTTGGGTGCGTGGAGAGGAGGTGATGCATGTGAAGGCTTTTTCTTTAAAAGAACTGGAGGAAAGCAGGAATACAGACTTGGCCCGTTTTTTCTTGCTCTTCATTTCTTCCTTGATTCTGCTGTCGGGACTGATTAATTTCCTGAAGTTTACATTTCAAATGTTTTATGCCCGTCAGCGGGAGCTGGCTTTACGTAAATGTGTGGGCTCTGATTCAAAGGGCATATTCTTATTGCTGTTTTTTGAGGTGTTCATAATGCTGACCATAGCTTGGTTTCTTTCTTTGATTATGGGGGAGGTGGCGATTCCGTTGGCCCGTACTTGGCTGCCTGCTGAGAATATCGTCTGGATGTCTTCCTCGTCTGTTTACAGCCTGCATACACTTGTTTATTTGGGTACATTGTTGCTCTGCACTCCTTTGTTAATACTCCCGGTATGGCGGGTTCGTAGGGTGAGTCTGATTCGTCTGATTCAGTTTAATCGCGGGAAACATATTTTTCGTTCCCTGATGATTGGTGTTCAACTTGCAGTGTGCGTATTCTTCTTGGGAGCGGTTATGGTTGTTCATCGATCGTATACAGAACTGTTTGGAAAAACATATGTTCCTTTGGATACGGAGGAAGAAGAACGGAGCCTTTCTCTTTCTTTGGATACGGAACGTATTCGCCAACATTGGGGTGAAATTCGTTCAGGCCTGGCTGCTTTGCCTGAAATTGAACGTTTGGTCACACTGGGGGATGAAACTTTAGACGGAAATCTATCTTCCTATCTTTATACCTCCTATCAGAAAGCAAATCATTCAGAGGTACGGGTTGCTGTAGCTCAGGGAGATCCGGCTTATTTTGATTTTTTCCATATTCCGCTGGCTGGGAAACAGATGGATGCAGAAACGGAAGGATATGTGTATGTCAATGAGAATTTTGCCGATTTGCTACAAACTGAACATACAGACGGTACGGTGATGCTTGATGGACGAAGCTATCGGATTGCAGGGGTGTATCATGAACTTTATAAGCAGGTGATACTGGATGGACGGATGAATTTGTCGGTATTTTTTCCTTCTTCTCAGGCGACTACTTGTTTGCTGAAAATTGCATCAGGGAATGAGGTGGATAAAGTAAAGGAAGAAGTAATTGCTTTGTGTCGTCAATATGTTCCGGAAACATTACCATTGCACATTCGAAAGCTGGGTGATGTCCGGCAAACAGACAGTGCTACTATTGGAATGATGAAATATGTAATGGGAATACTGGCCGTCGTTAGTATTTTGTTAGTGGTGTTAAGTGTGTATTCATCGGTGGTAATGGATGCGGAAACCAGACGAAAGGAAGTAGCCATTCGTAAAATCAATGGAGCCTCTCCATGGGATATTGGTTTGCTATTTGCGCGAGGGTATGTTGTGATTTTTCTGATTGCTTTCGGGGTGACTTATCCGGTGTTGAGACTTGCTATGATTCAGGCATTGAGCGATTCTGGTTTGCAATCCGTTTATGGTTGGGCGTGGGGACTCTGTCTGTTTGTCGTAGTCGCCTGTCTGGTTGGACTGACCGCATGCTGGCAGATATACCGGGTTATGCGGTTGAATCCGGCAGAAGAGATCAAGCGGGAGTGATATAAATGTAGTATAATAACCTAAAATGAATAAATAACCATGAGAAAACAAGTATTAGCCTGTCTGCTCTTAGGTGCATTGGGGGCACAGGCACAAGAGAAATTTGTGGTGGAAGGACAGTTGAAGAATATTCCCGACGGAACCGTGTTCTATTTGATGAAGCAAGAGGGTAACGTGGGGAGTATGGCAGCTACCGATACGCTGCGGAACGGCACATTCCGTTTTGAACTGACTACCGCCGGAAACGAGCTGGAAGGTTATGGCTTGATGGCACGTGATGATACGAAATTCCCACCCATGTTGCTTGAACTATGGGTAAATCCTGGCAGTCATCTGCTCATACAAGGAGAGAATCCTTATATTTACTCCTGGAAAGTAGAGAGTGATGTCAAGGAACAACAGTTCCAGCAGCAACTGATACAGGCTTCCCATAAGGAATGGGAGGAATTTCAGCGGTTGATCATGCAAGAGTTTGAACTGATGAGGTCGGCTGCGCAGGGAGGAAATAAAGAACAGGCCCGTGCGCAAGCAGACAGTCTGCAACAGCTGACAGAGAAGTTGAGTGATCAGATTGCCCAGCATAATATTGCGATTATGAAACAGTCGCCGATTAATGCAGCCTGGATGGGCGAATTGCATCGGATGGGGATGTCGGTTAAGTTCCGTAAAGATTATCCGTATAAAAAAGAAGTGCAGCAGTTGTACAACCTGCTGGATGACGCACAGAAAGAAACGTCCATTGGGAAGAGTGTGTATCTGGCCTTGAATCCGCCGACTGTAGTGAAAGTAGGCGAGGAAGCTGCCGATGCGGATATGTACGACTTGGAAGGAAAGGTTCACCGCCTGGCTGAGTTTCGCGGGAAATACATCTTGCTGGATTTCTGGAGCCGGGGATGCGGTCCTTGCATCATGTCGCAACCGGAGCTGAAGGAGATCAGTGAGATGTACAAGGATAGCCTGGAGGTGGTCAGCCTGAGCATTGAGAACCGGAAGGGATGGGAAGAGGCTTCTAAATCGCATGCCATGACTTGGAATAATTGGAACGATTTGGAAGAGAACAACGGACTGTATGCCCGTTATGGTGTCAGAGGAATTCCCCATTTTGTGTTGATTTCGCCGGAAGGAAAGGTGGTTGACAGCTGGAGTGGATATGCAAAAGGTTGGCTGAAACTGAAAATTAAAGGTTCGATGGCTCCCAAACAGCCGATGTGTATCGAATGGAAAGACGGTCACAAACTGGTGCATCATCCGCGGAAGAAAACAGAAAAGATGGAGGTGCTGACCATCCGTCAGGTGGAGCTGACCGACTCGACTACGGTACTTCGCGTGCATGCACGGTATATTCCAAATTATTGGATTCGGTTGGACAAAGCGACTTTTTTGATGTCGGACAAGGGGGTGAACTATCCGCTTCTGCGCAGTGAAGGTTTCGCGATAGGCGAGCAGGTGTTTATGCCTGATAGCGGAGAAATGGATTTCACGCTCTATTTTGCTCCGCTGCCGAAAGATACCCGCTGGTTTGACTTTTCGGAAGGCGAGCACGTGGAAGGGGGATACTATATCGAAGGCATCCGTCTGACAGAATAAGAGATGAACTAAAAAAGATGTGTTATGATATTGAATGTAGTATTGAAAATGATTTTGCGAAGCTGGTGGCGTAACAAGGTGTTTTTCCTTGTTTCAGTAGCCAGTCTGGCATTGGGATTGGCTTGCACCAACCTGCTGATGACCTACTTCGTGCACGAGCATGGGTTGGAAGGACGTAATCCGGACCGTGACCGTATGGTTTTTCTGCGGCAGGATGACCCGATGACGGAGGGGAAACGAGTGGCCTTTGCCGGCGCAGAGATTCCTCCGCAGCTGAAGCAAAGCTATGCCGAGGTAGAGGACTTTCTTCGGTTAGGGAAACTGGATTTGCTTTACTGCAAGGTGAACGAACAGAAGGTGGAAGGTGATTTTAAGATGTTGTCGGCCGATACAACTCTGACGAGCTTTTTTGATTACCGTACGGAAGAAGGTAGTTTAAGCCAGGTACTCTGTCAGCCGGGGAAGGTGGCGTTGAGTGAGGCTTGTGCCCGTCGCCTTTTCGGAGGGAAACAAGCGGTAGGAAAGCAGGTAGAGGCACATTTCCGTTTTGGAGAGGCCCGTACGTACGAAGTGGCGGCAGTGCTTAAGAAGCGCGAACAATCGCTTCTGCAGTTTGACATGTTGATAGCACACGACCCTGATTTCTTCTGGGGTGGACTTACACTGCTGAAGCTGACTCCGGGTACGGATGCGGGTCATCTGGCCGATAAGCTGAATGCGGACAAGGTACCTACACTGATGCCCGGTCAGACGAAATATTACTTGGATCCGCTGGACGCCATTTGTTTCACTACTCCCGACGATGCTTCCCAGCAGACACTCGATTATGTCAGTCAGACACCCGTGCAGACTCTCTATATCAGTCTGCTGGCAGCCGTGCTGATACTGATTATTGCTTGCTGCAACTATACCAATATGAGTTTGAGCCGCTTGTTGCAACAGCTTCGTATGATTCATGTGGAGAAATTGATGGGGGCTACCTTGCGTAATATCCGTCTGCAACTTTTCGGGGATGCTTTTCTGACGGTAGTGTTGGCATTCGGCTTGTCCATTCTGTTGGTCAACGACTGTCTGTCACTGTTTAATGACTTGTTGGGTTCGCGGTTAACCATGACGTTCTTCTTCAGTAGTCAGATGTTGCCGTGGTTGCTGTTATTCATTCTGTTGATGTCGGTAATACCGGCGTGGTACATCAGTTGTCGCCTGTCACGCTTGTCGTTTACGGAGTACCGTACCCTTTACAGCGGCCGACGCAAACAGCGTTTTGTAGCGGTATTGGTAACAGTGCAGTTCGTGATTTCCATCGGATTGTTACTGGCTACGCTGACGGCACGCAACCAGATGGAACTGACCCGCCAGCGGGCTTCGCGTTACGAAGGCTGCATTGAAATAGGGGATGCCTTTGGTGCTCCGTTGGCTCCCTTCAAGGCGGAACTGGAGAAACGGGTGAAAGGAATTGAATCCATGACACTTTCCAAGGCTTCGGTGCTCAATGCCTGGATACGTCAGTTGAACGTGCAGCGTCCCGGTGGGAAGGAAGTGCGTACCAATCTGCTGACATTGGAAGGCGACTCCACGTTGCTGCGCACCTTGCGCATTGAACAGTTGAGTGGAGAATCTCCTTCTCGTCTGTTGGAGCGTCAGGCTTCTCCTGTACTGGTGAACGAGAGTTTTGTCCGCTTGTTAGTGCCTGCGGGTACGGAGGTCGTGGGGCATGCCTTGCGCGAGTTCGATACGGAAACAAAAGACAGTCTGGCTGTAATTGCAGGGGTGGTGCGCGACTTTTCCGTCAATTCGCTGGAAGAAGCGGTAACACCTCTTGTCATCACGCTGTTGTCGGCAAGTGACTTGCAGAAAGGATTCTATTTGCAACTGCGTCTTCGTCCGGAAAACCGTGAAGAAACTTTGCAGCAGATAGAAGCCGTATGGAATGAAATGAATCCTAACCAACCTTTCGGTTATGCAGATATGCACCGGGATTTTATGGCACGTAACGGGAAAGTGCTTTCTTTGTCGCATATCCTGACTTTCTATGCTGTGATTGGGCTGTTGCTGACAGGTTTCGGATTGTTTGGCATTGCCTGGTATGCCACCCGTCAGCGGATACGCGAAATCAGTATCCGCAAGGTGCATGGAGCAACACGGGGGCAGATTATCTGGCTGCTTAACAAGCCGTTCTGTATCTATGCTGTAGTAGCGTATGTAGTGGCCATGCCTGTCGGCTGGTGGTTCATGATGCATTGGCTGGAGCAGTTTGCGTACCGTGCCCCGCTTTCAATTGGTATCTTTGTGTGGCCGTTGCTGGTGGTGTGGGGCATCTCAGCGGTCATTGTCTGCCTGCAGGGTTGGATATTGAGTCGGGTAAATCCGGTAGAATGTATAAAACAAGAGTAATATCATTAAAATAAAATTTTGAAGTATGATTAAGACAGAAAATTTACAGAAAGTATTCCGCACAGATGAAGTGGAAACTTGGGCATTGAATAATGTAAGTATCGAAGTGAAGGAAGGAGAGTTCGTGGCTATCATGGGCCCTTCAGGTTGTGGAAAATCTACCTTGCTGAATATCTTGGGACTACTGGACAATCCCACGGGAGGCAAGTATTTCTTGAACGGGACAGAAGTGGGTGGTTATACTGAATCGCAGCGTACTTCCTTGCGTAAGGGAGTGATTGGTTTCGTATTCCAGAGCTTCAATCTGATTGACGAGTTGAACGTATTTGAGAACATCGAACTGCCCTTGCTGTATTTGGGCGTACCTTCGGCAGAACGTAAGCGGAAAGTGGAGGCTGCCATGGAGCGGATGGGGATTACACATCGTGCCAAGCATTTCCCGCAGCAGTTGTCGGGTGGACAACAGCAACGTGTGGCTATTGCCCGTGCTGTAGTATCAGGACCGAAGCTGATTCTGGCCGATGAGCCTACCGGTAACCTGGACTCCAAGAACGGACGGGAAGTGATGGAATTACTTACCGAGCTGCATAAGGAAGGCACCACCATTGTGATGGTGACCCACTCGCAGCATGATGCCGGTTTTGCCGACCGCGTCATTAATCTCTTCGACGGACAAGTGGTAACGGAGGTGAACCTTTAAAATAAGGTTTAGGCTTGTTTCTTAAACTGGCCGGGCGACATTCCGCAGTAGCGTTTGAAAAACTTGCTGAAAGAAGCCTGGTCAGAGAAACAGAGCTTTTCGGCCACGTCCTGCACGCTGTTGGCCGGATTGAGCAGACAGACTTTCGCTTCTTCTATCAGGCTTTCACTGATGAGCTGGTTAGCTGTCTTGCCATAGAGTTTCTTTAACTTGGCCGATAACGCATCAGGGGATACGTAGAGTTGGTCGGCATACCATTTTACGGTGTGGTGATAACGGCAATTGGTATGCATCAGGTATAGAAAACGAGGGAGGGTATCTTTCCAGCGGAAAGAATGCTCGAGCTCGTTTTCTTGTTTATACATGCGGAAGATTATGTTCCATACTTCCAGGATGAGGGAACGAAGCGTGTTTTCCAGCATTTCAACTAGGAAATGATTCTCTTTTTGCTGAAGGGTGTGGCGTAGCATGTCCACATGTGATTGTATCCGGAGAAGATCCTGTTTTTCTAATGAGATAAACGGCTCTAGTACGTGTCTGTATACGTAGGCTGCGACCTTGGAACGGATGCATTCGGCTGCCTGCAAAAAAATCTCCCTTCGGGTTATGAGCAGACATCCTTCGAAATCACGGTCTGTTTTCAGGTCGCTCCATTGGTAAGGTTCGATAAACTCGATGTAGGAAGGAGCAGGAATGACGGTCCGCTTGTCATTGGTCTGGATGCTGATTTCTCCTTTTAATACGAGCAAAGACACCGTATGCTGTGTGTCGATACTTCCTTTTTGGAATTGATTTTCTCCCCGTACGGTGAAGATACCCATTTGTTCATTGTACACCATATCTCGCTTCGTTCCGTCTGCTTGCAGCGTCGGAACCAGCCACTTCGTAAACGCATATTCTTTCATTTTGTATCTCGTTGTTGTATTTGCGCATCTAAAATACAGACATAAATCGTAGCCTGAAAACCTTTTTGTATGTTTTAGAAATCATAAACAGAATAAATGCTAAAGCACGGATTCAGACAAATGTTCTTAGGAATGGAACAAGTGAGTAGTCTTTCCCGCCTTCTAAATTTGCATCGGCTATTACAACAGAAAGAGTCAAATCAACTAAAAAAAGAGAATAAGATGAAAAAAGCTTTTGTATCAGTTGGTGCATGTTTTTGTGCGTTGTTGGGGATGCTGACAGCCTGCACGCAGCCTGCACCTACCTCACAGGAAAGTGGGTACAAGACCATGACTGTGAAAAAAGAAAATCGCCTTCTCACTAACAGCTATTCGGCTGTAGTAAAGGGAAGACAGAGTGTGGAAATTCGTCCGCAGGTGAGTGGTACGATTACCGAGATTTGTGTGAAAGAAGGGGCTAAGGTGCACAAGGGACAGGTGTTGTTCGTGATTGACCAGGTTCCGTATAAAGCAGCCTTGCAGACGGCATTGGCGAATGTGAAAAGTGCGGAAGCTGCCGTAGCTACGGCCCGGCTGACGTTCGACAGCAAGGAAGAGCTCTTCAAGGAGCGTGTGGTTTCTGATTTCGACCGTCAGACGGCACAGAATTCTTTGTTGGAGGCTGAGGCCAGTCTGGCACAAGCGAAGGCCAATGAAACCAATGCCCGTAACGACCTTTCCTATACGGTAGTCCGGAGTCCGGTGGATGGAGTGGCAGGTATGTCTTCCTATCGTGTGGGAGCATTGGTCAATTCTTCCATTACCACGCCTTTACTTACCGTCTCGGACGATGAGGAAGTCTATGTATATTTTTCTATGACCGAAAATCAGATGCTGTCACTGCTCCGTCAGTATGGCAGTGTGGACAAGGCACTGGCCGGTATGCCCAAAGTATCCTTGCAGTTGAGCGACGGAGTGAAATATGCACACGAAGGGGTGATAGATGCCATCAGCGGCACCATTGATACCGGAACAGGGGCTGTCAGCCTGCGTGCCGTGTTCCCGAATCCGGAAGGAATGTTGCGAAACGGAAGTACGGCTACACTCGTATTGCCCTATACCAAGGAGAATGCGCTGGTTGTTCCGCAGGAAGCTACTTTTGAGATTCAGGACAAGGTGTATGTGTATAAGGTGAATGAGAGCGGAAAGGCCGAGTCGGCGCAGGTTACTGTTTTTCCGCTGAACAACGGGCAGGAATACATTGTAGAGAGTGGCTTGCAGGAAGGGGAAGTAATTGTGGCCGAGGGTGCCGGACTAATTCAGGAGAATACCCAGATTCTTTCGTTACATACTGAAAAATAGGAGGGGACGTTATGAAACTGAAGACTTTTATCGACAGGCCCATCCTGTCGTGTGCCATTTCTGTGCTCATTCTGATATTGGGAGTGATCGGGCTGAGTAACCTTCCTATGGAGCAGTATCCTGACATCGCGCCTCCTACCATTATGGTGTCTACCACCTATACGGGTGCCAATGCGGAAACAGTACTGAAGAGTGTCATCGCTCCGTTGGAGGAAGCCATTAACGGTGTGGAAAACATGACGTATATGACTTCTACCGCCACCAATACGGGTTCGGCTTCCATTACCGTATATTTTGCACAGGGAACGGACCCGGACATGGCGACTGTCAACACGAAGAACCGTGTGTCGGAGGCGGAAGGACTGTTGCCCGCAGAAGTGACCAAGGTGGGTGTGACAGTAGAAAAACGACAGAACAGTATGGTCAAGATTATATCGTTGTACAGTCCCGACGACAGTTATGACCAGAATTTTATCAATAACTATTTTAAGATTAATGTAGAACCTCGTCTGTCCCGTATCTCAGGAGTGGGCAATGTGAATGTCATGGGTGGGGATTATGCCATGCGTATCTGGATGAATCCTCAGAAGATGGCCCAGTATCAGCTGGTACCTGCCGATGTGATTGCCTTGCTGGATGACCAGAACGTGGAGGCAGCGACAGGTACATTGGGCGAGGATTCTGAAAATACATTTCAGTACACGTTGAAGTACCGGGGTAGATATGAAACTGCGGAAGAATTCGGCAACATGGTGCTCAAGTCTCTCCCTACGGGCGAAGTGCTCCGCCTGAAGGATGTGGCCGATGTGGAATTAGGTTCGCAGAGCTATGCCTATAACAGTGAAATTGTGGGCCACCCCGGTGCGACGTGTATGATTTCGCAGACGGCCGGATCGAATGCCAATGAGATTGTGAAGGAAGTGGACAAGTTGATGGAGGAGATTTCAAAAGACCTGCCGAAGGGGCTTGTAATGGCCGACCTGATGAGTACGAAGGACTTCCTGGATGCATCGGTACACGAGGTGGTGAAAACCCTGATTGAGGCTATTATCCTGGTAGTGCTGGTGGTTTATTTCTTCTTGCAGAGCGTGCGTTCCACCATCATTCCTTCGGTTTCCATCATCGTGTCGCTGGTGGGTACGTTTGCCTTCTTGTATGTGGCCGGATTCAGTCTGAACCTGCTGACCCTTTTTGCACTGGTGCTGGTAATCGGTACGGTGGTGGATGATGCCATTGTGGTGGTGGAGGCCGTGCAGGCCAAGTTTGACGAAGGCTATCGCTCGCCTTATAAAGCTACGGTGGCTGCCATGGATGGTATTTCTGCAGCCATTGTGACCACTTCACTGGTATTTATGGCCGTGTTTATCCCGACCTCGTTCATGGGAGGAACCAGTGGGGTGTTCTATACCCAGTTTGGTTTGACCATGGCGGTGGCAGTAGGTATTTCCGCAATCAATGCCTTGACCCTCAGTCCGGCTTTGTGTGCCCTCATCATGACTCCTCACATGGATAAGTCGACCGGTGGTAAATTGAGTTTTTCTTCCCGTTTTCACCATGCATTTGAGGCTTCTTTCAATAGGCTGGTGTTGAAGTATAAGAATGGGGTGTCGTTCTTCCTCCGTCGCAAATGGATGGCATGGGTATCTTTGGCGGCAGTCTGTGCCTTGCTGGTATTTTTTATGCGGACCACTAAGACCGGACTGGTGCCGGATGAGGATATGGGAACCATATTCGTGAATGTCACGACCCCTCCGGGAAGCAGCCTGGCACAGACGCGTAAGACGATGGAAATGATAGACGAGCGTATCCGTGAGATTCCGCAGATAAAGATTTATTCCAATGTGACAGGTTACAGCATGATGGGCGGACAGGCCGCCTCGGGAGGTATGCTGATTATCAAACTGAAACACTGGGATGAACGTCAAGAAGCACAGGATCACATCAATGCCATCATTGCAGCGATTTACCAGCATACAGCCGACATTAAATCGGCCAAGCTCTTTGCCTTTGCACAGCCTACCATCATGGGATACGGAATGGGTAGCGGTTTCGAAATGTACGTGCAAGACCGTGCCGGAGGTAGTGTGGAGAATTTGCAGAAGTATACCGAGAATTTTATTGCCGCACTCAACAAGCGTCCGGAAATTTCCATGGCCTATACCACTTTTGACACCAAGTTCCCGCAATATATGGTTGAGGTGGATGCGGCTAAATGCCAGCGTGCAGGAGTGACTACGTCCGATGTACTGAGCGTACTTTCCGGTTATATTGGCGGTAATTACTCGTCCAACTTGAACCGTTTTTCCAAGCTGTACCGTGTGATGATTCAGGCCCGGAAGGATTACCGTCTGGATAAAGAGTCGCTCAACAACATGTTTGTACGGACCGAAAGTGGGGAAATGGCGCCCGTGGGACAGTTCATTACACTGACCAAGGTGTATGGAGCCGAAACCTTGACACGTTTCAATATGTACACCTCTATACCGGTCAACGGTATGCCGGCCGACGGATATAGTTCGGGAGATGCCATTGCAGCCATTGAGGAAGTGGCTTCACAGACACTGCCTACCGGATATGGCTATGAGTTCAGCGGTATTACCCGAGAAGAATCGAGCAGTACGGGAAATACGGTGATTATTTTCATTATCTGTATCGTGTTTATCTATTTGATTCTCTGTTCGCTCTATGAAAGTATCTTCATCCCGATGGTGGTTATCCTGGCTGTGCCTTTCGGATTGATGGGAAGCTTCTTGTTTGCCAAGTGTTTTGGGCTGGAGAATAATATCTATATGCAGACCGGTTTGATTATGCTGATTGGATTGCTTTCGAAAACTGCCATCTTGCTGACTGAATACGCTTCGGCTCGTCGCCGGCAGGGAATGAGCATTGCCCAGGCTGCCGTAGCTGCTGCCGGAGTTCGTCTGCGCCCGATTCTGATGACCGCCCTGACGATGATTATCGGATTGTTCCCGCTGATTGTGGCTACCGGAGCAGGAGCCAACGGAAACCGTTCGTTGGGAGTCGGTACGGTAGGGGGTATGCTTGTCGGTACAGTGGCCCTGCTGTTCGTGGTGCCGGTATTGTTCACGGTGTTCCAGGCGATTGAAGAGCGAGTGATGCCTCGTCGTCAGACCGATGCAGCGGAATAATCCCTTGTGGGGGAATTTTATATCAACTAAAGAAACATTCGATATGGAGAAAAATATAAGTCATATAGTAGTTGCCGCGTGCATGGCCAGCATGCTGACCGGATGTGGCATCTACACAAAATACCGGCAGCCGGAAACGAATACCGACGGATTGTTCGGCGCTCTTCCGGAGGAGGTGGATACCACCTCCTCACTGGCCGACCTGAAATGGGAGGAACTGTTTACGGATGCATCCTTGCGAAAACTGATTACACGTGCGCTGGAGGCGAATACGGATTTGAATGTGGCCCGTTTGAAAGTGGAAGAGGCACGGGCCTCGCTGTCAGCTGCCAAGCTGGCTTACCTGCCTTCTGCCCAGTTGGATCCGGAAGGAGCATTGAGTAGTTTTGACGGCAGCAAACCCACCAAGACCTATTCGTTGGGAGCTTCTGCCAGCTGGGAACTGGATTTCTTTGGAAAACTGACCAATGCCAAACGGGGAGAACGTGCGGCACTGGAGCAGAGTGAGGCGTATCGTCAGGTGGTGCAGACACAGCTTATTGCCACGGTGGCCGAGAGTTATTACACGTTGCTGATGCTCGACGAGCAGGTAGCTGTAACTACGGAAACGGTAGAAAGCTGGAAAGAGTATATACGTAGTCTGAAAGCCCTGATGCGGGCCGGACAGGCTGACCGTGCGACCGTGAATCAGGCAGAAGCTTCCCGATTGGATGCCGAAGCTTCTTTGCTGGATTTGAAGCAGCAGGTGACGGAAACGGAAAACACGCTGTGTGCCCTGCTTTTCTGGACTTCGCAGCCTGTTGCGCGCGGTACACTCGGTGAAGTGGATTTCCCGGAAAGTTTGTCGGTAGGAGTGCCCCTGAATTTGTTGGCCAACCGTCCGGATGTGTGGCAGGCTGAGGCCGTGCTTAAACAGGCTTTTTATGCCACCAATCAGGCACGTTCCAGTTTTTATCCGAGCGTGACATTGAGCGGCTCGGTCGGATGGACAAACAGTGGGGGAGCCCTTGTGACCAATCCGGGTGCCTGGCTGCTTCAGGCGGTAGGCTCTCTGGTGCAACCTCTTTTTCAGCGGGGACAGCTTATGGCAAATCTGAAAATCAGCAAGGCACAGCAGGAAGAAGCTTTGCTGCAGTTCCAGCAGACCTTGCTGGATGCCGGTGCGGAGGTGAACAATGCCCTGAGCCAGTGGCAGACGGCCCGTCAGAAAACAGTGCTCGACCGCGAGCAGGTGGAGCATTTGAAAGATGCGTTGCGTGACACGGAACTGCTGATGGAACACGGTACGACGAACTACCTGGAAGTGCTGACTGCCCGTCAGTCATTACTGGCAGCGCGACTGTCGCTCGTGTCCGACCGGAATGCTGAGATAAAAAGTGTCATTACCCTTTATCATGCATTGGGTGGGGGAAACAACTAACATATAGGTTGATGATATGAAGAAGATGATGATGGTTGCTGCATGCGTGGGAGGACTACTACCAATTGTAAGCAAAGATTCAAACGGTCTTGTGAGTCGGTCTAATTATCAATCTTTCCCTAAAAATTATTCTATAAATGGAAATAAATATGCTAAAATTATACAGCATTCCACTATGGGAGCATGGAATGTTACATTCATTGATATATTTGCTGTTCGTGGTCTTGGTGGTAATCCTGGAAGAATTATTGTAGCTATATCGTCGGATAGTTCTTCTAAAAAGAATATATCAATAGTTAAATCAGGAAATCCTGATATTAGAGTATATGCAGATTCACAATTCATATATTTAAAAAATACATATGTATATGGAGAGAATATCAGTATAACTTCAACAACTAATTTCCCAATAATCTTCGAAAATATGTCAGAAGAGCCATCTGGTCTAACTGAAATTGTGTGAATGCCCCTTCACTAATGGTCACGAAAAAAACTTCGTGACCATGTCGACTATTCAATAAGCTTAGCTTCTTCGGGTATAGTTGTTAATTGGCTTAATGTTATATTGATTAATTTATTATTCATGCCTATGTCAGATAATTTTTGATATATAGCTATTCTACCAGGTCCATTACCTCCACTTATTTTAGCGTATATATGTACCAAAATTCCGTCATCATAAGAATATAAATCAAAGATTCCACCTTGTACAGCCTTAGATATTATTATAGAATTTACTGCTTTAGAAATAGTAAAGTACAGATCAACGACTGCTGAATGATATGCTCCATAAAACGCGTTTTGGATTTGAATAATTGCAGAATTGAAACTAGACTCACTTTTCTCTTTTTGAATGGTTAAAAGTTCTACATAATAACCTTTCTCCTCATATAAGGCCATGTCTTTTCGCATTAACCAGTCTATTAAAAACACTTTATCTTTTGGATATAAACCGCTTTTCTCTGTAGAAACATTTCCAATCAGTCCTCTTCCGAACCATAACCGGAATCGGCAACCTCTTCCAATGGGAAACGGTTGTAA
>ERZ840057.1038-NODE-1038-length-25308-cov-4.185443_pt1 | contig 25308 bp, 18 predicted proteins | sample MGYA00519907_ERZ840057 | MGnify/ENA primary metagenome ERZ840057 (study PRJEB31850, sample SAMEA3708862) | human gut metagenome | biome: human gut; feature: human-associated habitat; material: faeces | place: China | collected 2014 ...
ATCTACAACGCCAACCGCCACATCACCGATGTCAAGATGGCCGCGGGCACGGGCGTGACCTTCCTCATCTCCAACGAGTACGACGGCGAATACAAGACCAACGCCGGCCTGAGCTTTTCGGGCCTGCTCGATCCCGTCTCGACCGACAACGTGCTCAACGGCTTCCAAAAGGTAACGGGCTTTACCGGCGGAACCACCCAGGACTCGCTCTTTGCCAGCATGTTTGGCGCCGCCGAGCACTCCGACTACTACAAGACCTCCCTGTACCTGGCTACCAATTCGGCCGCGACCGACGTGTACCTGTCGGGCATCGACTTTACCGAGCAGGACCCGGCAAACCCCATCTCCACCGCCCTGCGCGTGGGCCTGGTTACCTATGCTCCGGGGCAGGGCGACACCGTTACGGGGCAGTATGTCTTTGAGGTCTCAGGCGAGCGCAATCCCCAGGCGCGCTACAACACGCTCGACGGCAAGGATGCCGGCGAGAACGAGCAGAATCACCTGGTGCTCGACAGCACCCGCTCCAATGGCGCCACGGTTCATTTTGACCAGCTGACTAGCGCAAACTTCTGCGACTACAACGAAGACACCGGCATCGTGAGCCTCAAGGAGGCTACGACCAAGATCTGCAGCCTGCCCGCCGCTGCCAAGGGCGCCAACCGCAGCACGCCTGTGCGCGTGGATGTGTACGTGTGGCTGGAAGGCTGCGACCCCGACTGCACCAACAACCTAGCCGCCACCAGTCTGCAATCGCTGGCGCTGCGCTTTGCCGGCAAGCGTTCGTAAGGGGGCCGGGGATGAGTACATCGAACATCAAAGACATCCTAAGCTCGCGCCGCCGCATGGTTGCTGCGGCCGCATGGATGCTGGTGCTGGTAGCTGCCTTGAGCGCCGCCACCTACGCCTGGTTTAGCAACTCGCGCTACACCAACGTGACGCCCGTGGCGCATACGGTAAGTGACGAGGGCTCCGACCTGCAGATTGGCCTTTCGGCCAACGGGCCCTGGGACACGACGGCCACGCTTGCCGACGCCGACAAGACGCTCTATCCCATCTCGACGTCGGACCTTTCCCGCTTTTGGCGCGGCACGTTCCAAAACGCCGCGGGCATCACGACCGACTACGCCGACTGCACCGCGCAGCTGGACGACTATGCCCTTTCGGGCACGCTGTACCTTAAGGGCGGCGACAGCGCCCTCAACGTGTACCTGCATCCGGGTCAGATGAGTGTGACGAGCGACCCACAGCTGCTGGCCGCACTGCGCCTGGGGCTTGTGATCACGACCCAGTCGGGTACGCAGACGCACATCTTTACCTGCGACGACCTGGGCAGCACCGCGGGCGCCACCAGCAGGCGCACCACCGCGCAAGACGGCGTGGTCGTGGCGGCGGGCGCCTCGGGCTGGACCTACACCGCCGACCCTGCGCGCGCCATAAGCGCCTACAGCATGGACGGCACCGGCGACACGCCCACGGCGCGCGCGGGCGCCACGCCCATCTGCACGCTGGCCGCCAACGAGGTGGCAGGCGTTCACTACGTTGTGTACATGGAAGGCTGCGACGCCAATTGCATCGACGAGGCCCAGGCCCGCGATGTGGTGCTGCAGCTTGCCTTTGCCGCGGCCAAGGCGTAAGGGGGCGAGCTAAATGCACAAGAATAAGCACATGCAGGTAGGCGCCAGCGAGTCCGCGGGCGCAACCCCGGGGACCGTACCCGCCGCTGCCGCCGAGCGCGAACGCCTCGAGCCCGCCGCCGCCCGCCGTCACGCCCGTCGCGCGCGTGCCTACATCGCGCTCGTCATGGTGGCACTCGCCGCTACCTTGGGCGCCGCGACCTACGCCTGGTTCACCAACAACATGAAGGTCAACACCAACTCGGTGAGCGTGCGCAGCGACACGTCCAAGTTGGTGCTGGAACTGGGCGATGCCGATCGCGGCAGCTGGTCGCAGCAGGGCGATGCGTCTCTGGCCTCCACCGCGAGCGGGGCCGTGACGCTCTACCCGGTCTCGACCTTTGACCTCAACGGTTTTGCCGCCTGTGCGCAAAACAACTCGGCCGGCGATGCCACGGTGTTTGAGCAGGCAAAAGACAATGGCTCCACCTACTATCACGGCTGGATCGACCTGCGTCCCACCATCACGGGCACGGGCGCCGGCAAAGTAAAGGGTAAGGTCAGCTTGTATCTGGCCGAATCGCTGGTCCCGCAGGGCGCCAACGCCGAGCTGCTGCGCGCGGCCCGCGTGGGCATTAAGATCTCCAGCGGCAACCAGGTGCTCGCCACCAACATCTTTGAGCTCGACAGTTCCGACAGCGGCCATCGCGGCGAGCATCCCACGACCGCGCCTGCGGGCCTGGCGGGCTACGCCGATGGCATGCTGCTGGGCTGGCAAAACGGCCAGCTCGCTTGCGGTGCCAACGTGACGCAGGACCCGGCCGCCTTTACCCTGGACGCCGGCGAGACGGCCGAGCGCCCGCAAAACTCGCTCGCCACGCTGGCGCTGGGCCAGACCTATCGCCTCGACATCTATTACTACATCGAGGGCACCGACCCCGATAGCGCCGACTACCTGCATCAAGACCCGGGCACCCTGCACCTGGCCCTCTTTGCGACCTTGGACGGTGAGTAGCCATGACGCGTAAGCAACCCGCCGCCAACTGCACGCCCGCCACCGGCAAGCCCGCCGGCGCGCAAGCCCCCGCCGACACCGACCTGCGCCGCAAGCTCACCACCACCGTGGTGCTGGTGCTGTTTGCCCTGGTGGCGATAGCCATGGCAACCTTTGCCTGGTTTTCCATCGCCGATAGCGCCAAAACCCGCATGCTCATGATCGACGCCAACGCCGACGGTTCGCTGCGCTTTGACCTGGACGAGCATGCCACCTTCGAAGAGTATGTCCACAGCTTGGGCTTCGACCAGATCTCGGCGCGCATTGCCAGCGAAAAGGGCGTGGACATCGACGCGTCCAAGCTCAAGCCCGTCACCACGAGCGACTACCAGACCTTCACCTTCGAGGACGGCTCCACCGCCGATCCCTCCACCGGCGCCTACCTGGAGTTTACGCTGCACTTTATGAGCAGTACGGACCTGCGCGTTCGCCTGACCGGGCAGGACGGCGACAACGGCGCATCCGGCACGCGGTTTAGCTCCGACACGCAGGGTATGGCCAGCGCCATGCGTATGAGCTTTACCGCCGATGGTCGAACGTGGGTCTACAGCCCTAACGGGGGCGGCGGTTCATCTGGCTCGGCCACCGTCTTTGGGCTCGACTCGGGCGAGGCGACCGCGGCCAGCGACATGTTCGACCTGATAACAGAAACGGACAAGCCGGTAACCGTTCGCATATGGCTCGAGGGAACGGACCCAAATTGCACTAATATGCTAAAGGGAGCTAACTATTCGGTTTCGATGCGCTTCGAGGGCATCGAGGAACAGTAGATATGCACGGCGGCCACCGGGCCGCGCACGACCTAGACAGACACGGTAGTAAGGGACATTATGCAATCTGTTAAAAAAGTCGCATCCATCGCGCTGAGCGTTGTCATGTGGATCATCATCCTGGTGGCGGCCCTGTATGCGTTTACCACGCTCGCCACGCGCGAGGACGGCAGCGTCTCTGACATCGCCGGCTTCACCCCGCTCGCCGTGCAGTCCGACTCCATGGCTCCCACGTTTAACAAGGGCGACCTCATCTTCATCAAAAAGTGCGACACCTCCAAGCTCGAGGTGGGCGACATCGTGACGTTCCATACCATCATCGACAACGAGTACGCGCTCAACACGCACCGCATCGCCGCCATCGACGAGGTCAACGGCATGCGCAGCTTTACCACCAAGGGCGATAACAACGACGTGGCCGATACGCACATCATCAGCGACGGCGACATCGTGGGCAAGTACGTGTTTGCGTTGCCGCAGATGGGCAAGGTCATGGACTTCCTGTCCAGCTCCATGGGCTTCCTCATTGTGATTGTGCTGCCCATGCTGTTGTTCTTTATCTACCAGGTGTATCACCTCATCGTGGTGGGCATGAACCTCAAGCGCGCTATGGCCGAGGAGGATCGTCTGGCCGCCGCGGCTGCCATCGTGGACGCCGAGGGCAAGGGTGACACTACCGTCACGGCCGATAACGCCGCCGAGCAGCTTGCCCAGGCCGAGGCCAAGCTCGAGGAAGCTCGTCGTTTAAAGGCCGAGGCCGAGGCGGCGATGAACGCGACCAAGCAGGAGGGTACCGACGGTGAGTGAGTTTCTGGGATTTGCCTGGGAGCTGCTGGCAAAGGTCGTCTACAACGTCGTTGCCGTCGTGAGCTCTATCCTTAACCTGCTGGTGTTTGGCTGGGTTGAGTACTTCAACATCTTTATGACCTACTTCACCACGTTTGACCTGGTGGGCAAGATCGGTGCGGTCATTCTGTTTGCCATGCTCATTGCGGTCCCCGTGCTGATCGTGGCCATCCTGGTTCACCGTTACCGTATCAACCGCCGCCTGCATCGCGACGACACGTCCAACAAGGCGCTCTATCGCGAGATCGGTCGCCTGAACAAGCAGGTGCTCGACCTGATGGACGAGAAGAACAAGCTGCTGGCGCTCAAGGTCAACGCCATGGGCGGCACCAAGCAGATTCCGTACGTGGGTGCCTCGGCCCTGGCCGACGACCACCTGCCCACGGTGGGCAACGTGGTGGGCGCCGCTGCGGGCGCGCCTGCGGGCGAGAGCGCCACGGCTGCCGTGGTGTCGGGCAACGCGTCGCTCGCGCTCGATGGCGCGGGCGTCAAGGACGCCGCAGCCGCCATGGCCAAGGCCACCGTTGAGGCCAAGACCCTAGCCGAGGAAAAAGAGATTGCGCAGGCCAACCGCTTCACCAAGTTGTCCCTTGTGGACCTTAAGTACCGCGACTGGGAATCGCCGGTCTACGACGATGCCATCTCGCTGGAGGACTTTGTCGACAGCTTCCGCGCGTTCGCCTGCAGCCAGATGAAGCTCTACTACACGCCTGAGGTCATCCGCCGCTTTGTGGCCGGCATGGCCGCCTCCAAGCTGCTGATCCTGGAGGGCATCTCGGGTACTGGTAAGACCTCGCTGCCCTACAGCTTTAGCCGCTATCTGGATAACCCCGCGACCATCGTGTCGGTGCAGCCGAGTTTTCGCGATCGCACCGAGGTACTGGGCTACTTTAACGAGTTCTCCAAGCGCTTTAACGAGACCGAGTTCCTCCGCGCCGTGTACGAGGCGGGCCTTCGCCAGGACCCGTCCATGATCGTGCTTGACGAGATGAACCTCGCCCGCGTGGAGTACTACTTTGCCGAGATCCTGTCGGTGCTCGAGATGCCCAGCCACGACGAGTGGGTACTCGATCTGGTCCCCACCCAGTGGGCCGCCGATCCCAAGGCTCTGCACGACGGCAAGCTCACCATCCCCGACAGCCTGTGGTTCATCGGCACGGCCAACAACGACGACTCCACCTTTACCATCACGGACAAGGTGTACGACCGTGCAATCCCCATCGAGCTCAACGAGCGTGCCGACGCGTTTGAATGCGAGCCGCACGAGCGCGTGCACGTGACGGCCGACCACCTGCAGTATCTGTTCCAAAAGGCTAAGGTCGAGTACGTGATCGACGACGAACTGCTCCAGAAGATGCACAAGCTGGACCAATACCTGCAGACCCGCTTTAAGCTGGCGTTTGGCAACCGTATCATCAAGCAGATGTACGACTTTATCCCCGTGTACGTGGCGTGCGGCGGCACCGAGCTGGGCGGCATGGACTACATCATCGCCCGCAAGGTGCTCAAGAAATTTGAGTCCATGAACGTGAGCTTTGTGCGCGACGAGATGAAGGGCCTGATCGAGTATATCGAGAAGACCTTTGGCGAGGGCGGTCTGCCCGATTCCGTCATGTACCTGCAGCGGATCCAGAACTTCTACTAATGCTGTAAGTGCGGGGCGGCGTGATGTCGCCCCGCCCCTTACCAATCGATCCAACCTATGGAGTAACCCATGTCCGAGACCATTCAGGACCTCTATACCAGCTTCTCCGAGCAGATGGAGCCCATCCAGGAGGACAGCCGCTATTTCCGCTATCTGTTTGAGATGGCGCAGGCCTCGGGCACCACGATCGAGCAGCAGCGCGAGGAACTCGTCAAGGTGGTGGACGAGGAATGGATCAGCATGATCGAGGACTCGCTCGACGCCATCAACACCATTATCGAAAAGCCGCGCCGCTTTATCACCACCGAGGAAGAGGTGGTGCCGGTCTCGCTCGCCAAAAAGATCAGCGCCGACAGTGTCCGTCACCTGAGCCAGAACACGCAGTTCCTGGCGCCGAGCGACGATGGTGGCGTCCACCCCACGCGCATCCTCAACGTCAATACCGTCGAGACGTACGACCTGTACGAGAACCGCTTTATCTACCACCTGATTCAGCGCCTGCTGACGTTTGTAGACAAGCGCACCGACGTGATCTTTTGGTCGACGGGCAACGAGATTCGCAACCGCTTTAAGATGCACAGCAAGATCGACGACGCGTACGAAGAGATCGAGTACAACGTCGAGATGACGGTCAAAAACCGCCAGAGCTTTGCCGAGAACGACGCCGACAACATGGACGTCTTTATGCGCATCGACCGCGTGCGTCGCCTGGTCATGGCGCTGCGCGGCGCGTCGTTCTGCCAGATCATGAACGGCTGCAGTGCGGTTCGCAGCCCCATCCAGCGCACCAACCTCATCATGAAGGACCCCAACTACCGCAAGTGCTACCAGCTGTGGCAGTTTATGGAGCGCTACGACAAGGTCGGCTACAACATCGACGTGCAGCAGCAGGCGCTGGCGTTCGATAACGAGTACATGGTGCAGATGTACACCAACCTCATCAACAACTACACCGTCTTTAGGAGCCTGACCGACGACGAGCGCAACCTGCAGGAACTCGAGAGCGTGCAACACGCGCCGGTGGCGCCCAAGTTTATTAAAGAGATCAAGGAGGTGCAGGTCGATAGCCCCGACCTGCCCGATGTTGAGGTCCGTCGCGTGTTTGTGGAGGAGGTCACGCAGGCCCAGCTCGATGCCGAGCAGGCGCTGGCCGAGGCGCGCGAGCAGATCGAGGAGCTGCAGGGCCAGGTGAAATCCTGGAAGGTGCAGGCGCACGCGTTGACCGACGAGCGCGACGACCTGGCCGACGAACTGGACGAGGCAAAGACGCGCGAGCTGGCGTTGACGCGGCGCGCTCAGGTGGCCGAGGCTGATGTTGAGGAGCTGCAAGGTTCGCTGGAGGATGTCGAGGCGGGCAAGAAAGCTGCCGAGGCCGACGCTGTCGAGGCGCGTGAGACTGCGGCGGCGCAGCTGGCACAGATGCGTGCCGAGGCCGATGCCGAGGTCGCGGCTGCTCACGCTGTTGCCGATGCGAAGGTTGCCGCCGCCGAGCAGGCGGCCTCCGAGCAGGTCGCGCAGGTCAAGAGCGACGCTACTGCAGCCTTGGCCGCCAAGACAGCCGCCGATGCCGCTGAGCTGCAGGCCGCCAAGGACGCAGCCGCGGCCGAGCTTGCCGCCGTGCGCGAGGTATCTGCCAAGGAGGTGGCCGAGCTGCATGCCAAGCTGGACGCCGCCAAGCTGCAGATCGAGGAAGTGCGGCTGGCGGCCGAGCGCGATGCCCGTGCCGCGCAGGAGGCTGCCGACGTCGCCGCGGCCGAGGCGGAGCAGAAGCTCGCCGACACCGTTGCCGCGGCCGAGGAGAAGGTTGCCGCCGCCCAGCAGGCCGCCGATGCTGCGATCGACGCCGCCCGTGCTGCCGCCGATTCTGCCGTTGAGCAGGCTACGGTGGATGCCAGCGAGAAGGTCGCCGCTGCCGCTGCCGAGCGCGATGCCGCCGCGCGTGCCGCCGCAGCCGAGCTCGAGGCAGGGGAGCGTATTGAGCAGGAACTCGCCGCCGCCAAGGCCGCGCACGAGCGCGAGCTCGAGGCCGCTCGCGCGGAGATGCAGCAACGCTTGGACTCGTTGGCACACGAGCTGGAGCAGTCCGAGCGCGATCGCGCCCGCGCCGAGCGCCGTGCCGAGGGCAACAGCCTGTCGCGCTATCTGCTGGCTCGCTTGCGCGGAGAGGCCGCCGAGGGCGATGTCGCCACGACCGTTGAGGGAGATGAGACCGACGTTTCGGCATCTGACGCCACTGACGTCGAGCCTTCCGCAAAGGACGACGACAAGTGATGAAGCACGTGCTCCGCGTGATCAACGTGCTGGCGACCGTGGTGATCCTGGTCGCCTTTGTGGTGTTGCTGCGCACGGTGTTCACGCCCGCCGGCGAGATCCCCACCATCATGGGCTATGGCTTTATGCGCACGCTGACCGGTTCGATGGAGCCGGCGATTCCCGTGCACTCGTTTATCGTCGTTGATACCGGCGACGGCCAGGCCTATCAGGTGGGCGACATCATCACCTTCCATTCGTCCGATGACGCGCTGGAGGGTTCGCTCAACACGCACCGCATCGTTGCCGTGGAGGCCGCCGCCGACGGCGCCCCGATCTACCGCACCAAGGGCGATGCCAATCCGGTCGAGGATGCCGCGCCCGTGCCCGCCGCCGACGTGGTGGGCCGCGTGGTCTTTGTCTCGGCAGGCCTGGGCGTTGTGGTGTCGCTGCTCACCAATCCGCTGCTGTTCTTTCCGCTCATCGTGGTGCCGCTGATCGTGCTGCTGGTGCTCGAAATTCGCCATATGGTCAAGACCACGCAAGAGGTGGCGCGCGCTGAAGACGAGGCTGCCCTGCGCGCGGCTGTGGAGCAGATTCGCGAAAAGCGCCGCCGCGAGCAGGAGAGCCAGGACAGCGCCAAGGAGCAGGTCGACGGCGAGCGTGCTGAGGGAAGTGCGGAAGCCAGCCCCCGCGCCTAGACGATTCCAACCGCTCGGCATAGCTCTTCGGTGCCTTTCGTCCCTGCAATTTGGATGCTCGTAGATGTTCCGAATCGCCCGCATTTCCGTATCAATATTCGTGCTACAGTTTGAGCGCTTTGTTGCCAATTGATTTCTGGGGAGTGGAATGGAACAGGAGCGCACAGCGCAGCGTGCACGTAAAAAGGCTTCGGTGCCGATGACGGCGGCGGCCGATTTTGTCGTGCCCGAGGGAACTGACGAGCTGAGCCGCAGCACCCGCCGCGCATGGCGCGACCGCCTCAACGATGCCCAGACGCGCAAGATGGCCCTGGGCACGCTCGCCGCGTTTGCCGGCGGTACGTTTTGGGGTTTTTCTGGCACCAGTGCCAGCTACCTCTTTGACGTGTGCCATATCGAGACATTTTGGCTGATGAGCGTGCGCCAAGTTATCGCTGGCCTGCTCTTTATGTTCGTCGTGCTCAGAAAAGATCGCGACCGCCTGGTCAGGCTGTGGACCACCCCTGCCGATCGCAAGCAGCTCATCCTATTTACAATCTTTGGCCTGCTGTTCAACCAGCTTTGCTATCTGTCAGCCGTGCGTCTGACCAACGCGGGCACCGCGACCGTCTTTCAGTGTCTGCAGCTGGTAGTAGTCATGGGGTATGCCTGCGTCACCGCGCATCGACTGCCGCGCACGCGCGAGGCGCTTGGCATTTTGCTCGCCTTGGGCGGAACGTTTTTAATTGCCACGGGCGGCGACCCTAGTACGCTCAGTATCTCGCCAATGGGCCTGCTCGCGGGCCTTTTGTGCGCATTGGGCGGTGCCTGCATAGCAATCATCCCTGCCGGAATCCTCAACAAATACGGCAGCTCGGTCGTCACGGGCTCGGCCATGCTTTCGGCGGGAATCGTGATGAGTATCTTTACCCAGCCGTGGGCGCACATGCCGGCGCTCGGCCCCTCGGGTGTCGGCGCGCTCGCGATATTTATTGTGGTGGGGTCGTTCTTCGCCTATATGTTCTACATGCAGGGCGTTAAGGAGATTGGATCGGTGCGCGCGAGCCTTCTTGGAACCATGGAGCCGGTTTCAGCCACCATCACCAGCGCCCTTATGCTGGGCACGGTGTTTTTGCCCACCGACCTAGCGGGTTTTGCCATGATCATCGCGATGGTGTTCCTGACGGTATAGCTCGCGCCGCTGCCAAGACAGAAAAGGTGTTGTGCCACATTTTCGCCAATTGATGTCCGTGTCTGGAGTTTAGCTGTCGATGCCCAAAATGCCATAAACTAGTAATGTTTTGGACTTTTTCATTGCGACTCAATTGCGAGGATTTTTTTATGGCTGGTAATCACTTTAAGGGCAGCGATAGCGGCCGCCCTGCAGTTCCGCCGCGTCCGAACGGGGCTGGTAAGGCCGGCACGCCGGGCGGCGCTGGACAGGGCGGTTCCGGTAAGCGCGTGTCCCCGGGCGAGACGGCGATGTTTACCGCTCTGTACGAGCAGTCTCAAAAGGCAAAAAAGACCGGCCGTGCAAGAGGGAATGTCTTTGCGGGCGGTGCAACCTCTACGTCGCAGCCGAGCGGGGCTCCTTCGGCACCTGCGAACAACGCAGGCGCTGCCAACGCCGCGAATACCGCCGGCAACGTTAATGCCGGCAAGGCCGCCAACAATATTCCCTCTTCCGGTGGCGCGGGGCTTACGGGTAACCTTGGCACGATTTACACCGGCGCCTCCGAGACTGGCACGTTCGCCCGCCTGGATGATGGCGGTGCCCAGTTTGCGGGCTCGGGTTCCAAGGAAGATTATTACGATTTTGGCTTGAACTACGGTAGCGACGCTTCGTCGAGTTCGACCTCTGACGGTCTGGTCCGTCATCGCCATCGCAAGGGCGAGCGCAAAAAGCGTCACACTGGCGCCATTATTGCCGCTGTAGTCGCGGTGCTTCTCGTTGCGCTTGGCGCAAGCGGCTTTATGCTGCTTAACTCGGCAAAGACCGTAAAGAGCGAAGCGAAGGAGGCTGTCGAGATCGTCGGTGGCCTTAAGGACAAGGTCACGTCGGGCGATTTTTCGACGCTGCCTGACGACGCGAAGAAGATTGACGAGCTCTGCGACAGCATGAAGGCGGAGACCTCGAGCCCGCTGTGGACGGCGGCTTCGTTTATCCCGGTGTATGGCGGCGACATCAATGCTGCCCGCACCATGATCGACGCCCTGTCCGATGTCTCGAGCAATGCGCTGGTTCCCATGGCCGATAACCTTTCGCAGGCCACGCCCGGCAAGCTGTTCCAGGATGGGACTATCAACGTGTCCGCGCTGCAGGCGGTCGCCGATTCGCTCTCCGATAGCTCGAAGGTGTTCAAGAGCGCCAACGAGAAGATCCAGGGCATTGGCGATACTCATATTTCCCAGGTGACCGAGCTGGTCGATAAGGCCAAGGACGGCTTTGCCACCCTCAACGGCGCGGTTGACGCGGCGGAGAAGGTCGCCCCCGTCCTTCCCCAGATGCTCGGCGCCAACGGCCAGACGCGCAACTACCTTGTGTACGCTATGAACAACGTCGAGATTCGTGCCTGCGGCGGCTTTGGCGGTTCGCAAGGTTTGATTTCAGTTACCGATGGCCAGATGTCGATCGGTGACTTTGTTCCATGTATTGCGCGTAGCAAAGACGAGGCGGTTGAGAGCGTCGACGAAGAGGACGAGGCACTGTTTGGTGACCACAGTAACCTGTACAACTCTGGTAACGCGTATTCGCCCGATTGGCCCCGCAACTCGCAGCGTGTCGCAGCCCTGTGGAAATCTCAATATGGCCAGGACGTTGACGGCGTCGTGGGCATTGACCCGGTGTTCCTGCAGTATCTGCTGGGCTTGGTCGGCAACGTGTCGCTGCCCGACGGAACGGTTGTCGACGGTACCAACGCCGCAAAGGTCCTCATGCACGATGTGTACTGGAACTATCCGGTCGAGGAATCGGACGGTATCTTTGCGGCTGTTGCCAGCGCCGCCTTCGACAAGATCCTTGGCGGTATCGGCGATGTCGATGTTACGAAGCTTGTCAGCGCCGTTGAGCGCGGTGCCGAAGAGGGCCGTCTGATTGCGTGGATGAAAAACGATGACGAGCAGAACGCTATCAAGGAGATGAACATCGACGCCTCGCTGCCCGATCCGGATGACCCGAGTGAAGATCCCGTTGCTGGTGTCTACTTTAACAACCTGAGCTTCTCCAAGCTCGACTGGTACCTGAATGCCGATACGCAGATTGGCCAGGGCATCAAGAACGGTGACGGCACATGCTCGTATCGCATCACCGTTACCCTGACGAACATCATGACGCAGGAGGAGGCCGGCAAGCTGCCCGACTACGTCGCGGCGAGCGCGCCTGATGCCGCGCGCGACGACGAACGTCTGAATGTCTCGTTGTTTGCCCCGACGGGCGGCAACATTACTGACCTGACCGTCGAGGGCACCCAGTTTGGTCTTGGCGCCGCTACGTGGCATGGAATCCCCTTCTATTCGGGCACCGTTGACCTGCATGCTGGCGAGACGACGACGATCACATATACGCTGACCACGTCAGCCGAGGCGGGGGACAAGCCGCTTACGCTGCGTCAGACTCCTACATGCCAGGCGGCTCGCGACAGCGCGTCGGCGTAGGGTTTTTCTGGTAGCGCAGATAATCGAGTACCATTTTGGGGCGGACAGGCAATCTGTTCGCCCCTATTTTGTAAGGAGAGCGCATGAAGTACTTTGGCACCGACGGCTTTCGCGGTGAGGCTAACGTTGGGCTGACGGTAGAGCACGCTTATAGGATTGGCCGTTTTGTGGGCTGGTATTACGGCGCCAACCGCGAGCGCAAGGCGCGCGTCATCGTGGGTAAGGACACGCGTCGCTCGAGTTATATGTTCGAGGCGGCGCTGGTGAGTGGCCTGGTCGCGAGCGGTGCGGACGCCTATATGCTGCACGTGATCCCCACGCCGGGCGTAGCGCATCAGACCGTGGAAGGCTGCTTCGATTGCGGCATCATGATCAGCGCGAGCCACAACCCGTTTTGCGATAACGGCATTAAGCTCGTCAATAGCGACGGTTTTAAGATGGACGAGGACGTACTGGAGCTCATCGAGGACTGCGTCGATGGCAAGAGCGAGGTGCCGCTGGCCACGGGCAACCACATCGGCGCCACGGTGGACTACATGCAGGGCCGCAACCGCTACATTGCCTCGCTCATCGCCAGCGCGAACTTTTCGCTGCAGGGCGTCAAGATCGGCATCGACTGCGCCAACGGCTCGGCGTCCTCGGTGGCCAAGCCGGTGTTCGACGCGCTGGGCGCCGACGTGCGCGTGATCAATGCCGCGCCCGATGGTTTTAACATCAACGTCGACTGCGGCTCCACGCATATGGAGCGTCTGCAGCGCCACGTGGTGGAGCAGGGCCTGGACGTGGGCTTTGCCTATGACGGCGATGCCGACCGCTGCCTGGCCGTGGACGAGCGCGGGCGCGTGGTCGATGGCGACCAGATCCTGTACGTGTGCGGCGTGTACCTGAACAAGCACGGTCGCCTTTCGGGCGGTACCGTGGTTCCGACGATTGCCAGCAACTTTGGCCTGATCAAGTCGTTGGAGCTTGCCGGCCTAAGTGCCGTGACCAGCGGTGTGGGCGACCGTCACGTGTATGCCAAGATGCGCGAGGGCGGTTACAGCCTAGGCGGCGAGCAGACGGGCCATACGATCTTTGGCGATATCGAGCGCACGGGCGACGGCATTATGACCTCGCTGCGCGTGATGGAAGTGATTCGTGCCGAGCGCGAGACGCTCTCGCAGCTCACGGCTCCGTGCAAGCTGCTGCCGCAGGCGCAGGTGGCCGTGCGCGTGGCGGACAAGGACGCCGCGCTCGAGAACATGGGCGTGCAGAACGCCATCGCCGAGGCCGAGGCTGCGCTGGCAGGCGAGGGCCGCGTGCTCGTACGCAAGAGTGGAACCGAGTCGGTTATCCGCGTGCTGGCCGAGGCGCCCGACCAAGCATCCGCCGATGCCGCCATGAAGCGCATTGCCAACGCGCTCGAGGCTTTATAGCTACGCGGTTTTACCAAACCGCGTAGCTGCTCGACGCTGCAAACGGCCCCAAGCGGCAATCTGACGCTCAATTTCAAGGGCGCGACCAGAAGGTCAGCGCCCTTTCATTTCACGTCACCTTGCTCGCTTAGGGTCGTTTTCGCTGACGTTGCCAAGACATTGGCGTCAACATAGTTGGCGTTGGCGATGGCGTGCTGGTCAATCCTTACAGCTCGTACAGTGTGGTGAACTTGTCCTGCAGGTAGCTGCAGTAGTAGCGGGCGTCAAAGGCCATGCCGCAGGCGCCCTTGATGAGTTCCGGCGCGTCTTTGGCGCGGCCCCACTGCCAAATGTGTTCGCCCAGCCAGGCGCGGACGGGCGCCAGATCGCCGCTCGCGCAGGCACCGGTAAGGTCGACGCCGTCGCGGCACATGGCCGGCACAAACATGGCATCGTAGGCGCTACCCAGCGCATACGTGGGGAAGTAGCCAAACGAACCGCCGCTCCAATGCGTATCCTGCAGGCAGCCGTGCGTGTCGTCGGGAACGGGAATGCCCAGGTACTCGTCCATAAAGCGGTTCCAAAGCGCGGGGATGTCCTTGGCCGCAGCCTCGCCGGCAAACAGCATACGCTCAATCTGGTAGCGCACCATAATATGCAGCGGATAGGTGAGCTCGTCGGCCTCGGTGCGGATCAACGACGGCTGCGCGATGTTCACGGCGCGGTAGAGCGTGTCTTCGTCGACGTCGCCGTAGACCTCGGGCGCGTGACGACGCAGCACCTCGAGCAGCGGGCCCATAAAGGCGCGGCTGCGACCCACGGTGTTCTCGAAAAAGCGGCTCTGGCTCTCGTGGATGCCCATGGAGGTGCCGCTCTCCAGGCAGGTGCGCGCGTAGGCGGGATTGACGCCCAGCTCGTACATGGCGTGTCCCGCCTCGTGGATGATGCTGTAGACGTTGGAGATGCAGTCGTCCTCGTAGATGTGCGTCGCGATGCGCGCATCACCCACGGCAAAGCCCTCGCTAAACGGATGCTCGGTAAAGGCAAGCGTGGTGTCGTCCAGGTCCAGGCCGACAAGCTTCATAAGGTCGAAGCTCATGGCGCGCTGGGCAGCCTCGGGCACGTGGGCGTGCAAAAAGTCGGCAGCCGGCTGCTGGCCGCGCTCGCCGATGGCGTGCACGAGCGGCACGACCGTGGCCTTGACCTCGTCGCAAAACGCGTCGAAGCTCTTGGCGGAAAGGCCGCGCTCGTACTGGTCGAGCCAAACGTCGTATGGATCGCGCTTGGGGTCCATGAGCTCGGCCTGATGCTTAAGTTGGGCGACGATTCTATCCACATAGGTCTCAAAGCTCGCCCAGTCGTTGGCTGCCTTGGCCTTGCGCCACACGGCGTCCGCCTCGCAGGTGAGCCTGGTCCAGGCCTCGGCTTCTTCGGTGGGGATGGCACTGGCCTCACGTTGATCGCGGCCGAGCACACGGATCTCGTCGAGCAGCTGAGGGTCGTCGATTTTGCCGCCGGCGACGGTCTCGCGCGCTAACGAGCGTACGAGCTCAACGGACTTCTCGCTGGTCAGCAGCTTGTGATGCTCGCCGGCAAGCGTGCCCATGGCGTCGGCACGCGCTGCTGCGCCGTTGGCGGGGGCAATGGTCGCGCCGTCAAACTCGGCAATCTTGAGCAGGTACTCACGAGTCCACAGCTTGCCTTCGAGCTTGCGGAATTTTTTGACGGCCTTATCGACCTTCATGCCTTTGGATGTCTTGCCCGCTGCAGGCTCGGCCTTCTTATCGAGTTTCTTTCCCATACCATATCCTTGATCTCGTGAGCCGAGCGCTTCGGGTGGGCGCGCGGCCAGTTTGCACAGCTACCTGCCTTGTACCCAGTGCGAACAAAACGGAACGCGGCGATGCACACGCAGAATGTGTTATCCTATAGCCCAATGCGTTGACGGAGAGGGTTTTGCCCGCCGCGTCGCCGGCAAGAGAGGGAAGGTCATGGGCTGCGAGCCTTCCTGCGGTGACAAGGGCCAAGCGTTCACTCCCGAGCAGCGACCTCAACGGGCACGCGGCCAGCGGCGGCGAAGCCCCAGTAGGGAAGCCGTGAGCCTCGCGACAAGGGGCACAGAGTGGGCGCGGCGGGCCAGACATCCGCCGGGTCAAACAAGGTGGTACCGCGGAATTCAACCGTCCTTGGGCAATGCACATGCCCGAGGGCGGTTTTTTTGTTACCGAACCGGGCCGCACATCCGCAGCTCCGGGTGGCTCCAGCCGCCGCGGCAAGTGGATGCGCGAGAGACGAAAGGGAAGACATGAGTCTGATTGATGATCTGGTCAAACTCGAGGAAGAGGCCAAGGAGCTCGTCGCAGGCGCCGATGACGCCGCCAAGCTCGAGGCTGCGCGTGTTGAGCTGCTCGGTCGCAAGGGTCGTATCACCGGCTTGATGCGCATGATGGGCAAGCTCGCCCCCGAGGATCGTCCCGTGATGGGCAAGCGCGCCAACGAGATGCGCCAGCTGATCGAGGGCATGCTCGACGAGCGAAACACCGAGATGAAGGCCGCCGCCCTCAAGCGCGCACTCGAGCACGACGCCGTCGACATCACGCTGCCGGGCATCCGTCCGCAGATCGGCCACCAGCACCTGATCAAGCAAATCATCGAGGAGGCCGAGGACATCTTCTGCGGCATCGGCTACACCGTCGAGTCCGGCCCCATGGTCGACACCTCTTACTACAACTTCACCGCGCTCAACGCTCCCATGGATCACCCGAGCCGCTCGGCCCGCGATACCTTCTACGTGGTCGACAACAACCCCGGCAGCGTCGCGCACCCCGAGGCTCACGCCCACGGCGAGTCCGACGTGCTGCTGCGCACCCAGACTTCGGGCGTGCAGATCCACACTATGGAGTCGCAGAAGCCGCCCATCTACATGATCTGCCCGGGCACCGTCTACCGTCCCGACACGGCCGATGCCTGCCACCTGCCGCAGTTCAACCAGATCGAGGGCCTGGTCGTCGACGAGGGCATCACCTTTGGCGACCTGAAGGGCACGCTCGACTACTTTGTTAAGTGCATGTTTGGCGAGGATCGCAAGACGCGTTACCGCCCGCACTTCTTCCCCTTCACCGAGCCCAGCTGCGAGGTGGACGTGAGCTGCCACGTGTGCGGCGGCAAGGGCTGCAACTTCTGCAAGCACAGCGGCTGGATCGAGATCTTGGGCTGCGGCATGGTCGACCCCAACGTCCTGATCAACTGCGGCATCGATCCCGAGAAGTACACCGGCTTCGCCTTTGGCATTGGCGCCGAGCGCGTCGCGGCCCTGCGCTACGACCTGCCCGACCTCAGAACGCTCATGACTGGCGATATGCGCTTTTTGAATCAGTTCTAGGCCCGGCGGCTTTCCCAAGCACCGCACCTTGCCTTTCAATCGTCGGTTGCGTACCTAAGTACGCGGCCCTCCTCTTTCAAGGCAATCTGCGGCACTTGGAAAACCCGTCTCCGTTGCAGTTTTCCGGCTCAAAGCCGCATTTATGAAAGGAGACCAGTTAGATGCGCGTTTCTTACGACTGGCTCAAGACCATGATCGATATTCCGGAGGATCCCAAGACCCTTTCGGACGAATATATCCGTACCGGCACCGAGGTCGAGGCGATCGACACCGTGGGCGAGTCCTTCGACCACGTGGTGACTGCCAAGGTGCTCACCAAGACCCCGCACCCCGATAGCGACCACATGTATGTGTGCTCGGTCGACGTGGGTGACAAGAACCTCGACGCTGGCGGCAATCCCGCTCCGCTGCAGATCGTCTGCGGCGCGCAGAACTTCGAGGCCGGCGACCACATCGTCACGGCCATGATCGGCGCAGTCCTGCCCGGCGACGTCAAGATCAAGAAGAGCAAGCTTCGCGGCGTCGTGTCCATGGGCATGAACTGCTCTGCGCGCGAACTCGGCCTGGGCGGCGACCACTCCGGCATCATGATCCTGCCCGAGGATACGCCCTGCGGCATGCCGTTTGCCGAGTACGTGGGCTCGAGTGATACTGTGCTCGACTGCGAGATCACGCCCAACCGTCCCGATTGCCTGTCCATGATCGGCATGGCCCGCGAGACCGGCGCCATCTTCGACCGTGATTTCCACGTTGAGCTGCCCGCCATCAAGATCGAGACCGGCCGCGCGACCGACGACGAGCTTTCGGTCGAGATTGCCGACGAGGGCCTGTGCGACCGCTATGTCGCCCGCATCGTGCGCAACGTGAAGGTCGGCCCGTCGCCCGACTGGATGGTCAAGCGCCTCAATGCCCTGGGCGTGCGCCCGCACAACAACATCGTCGACATCACCAACTATGTGATGATGCTCACCGGTCAGCCGCTGCACGCCTTTGACCTGGACACCTTTGCCGAGCGCGATGGCCACCGCCGCGTGGTGGTTCGCGCCGCCCAGCAGGACGAGAAGTTCACGACCCTCGACGGCGAGGAGCGCGTGCTCGACGCCGGCATGGGCCTTATCACCGACGGCGAGCGCCCCGTGGCGTTGGCCGGCGTTATGGGCGGCATGGATTCCGAGATCGAGGACGACACCGTCGACGTGATGGTCGAGAGCGCCTGCTTCAACGCCGGTCGCACCTCGCACACCAGCCGCGACCTGTCGCTGATCTCCGACGCCTCCATTCGCTTTGAGCGCCAGGTTGACGAGACCGGCTGCGTGGATGTCGCCAACGTTACCTGCGCGCTCATCGAGAAGATCGCCGGCGGCGAGGTTGCTCCCGGCTATGTCGATGTTTTCCCCGCGCCCAAGACCATCGACAGCATCAAGCTGCGCCTGGCCCGCGTGCATGCCATCTGCGGTGCCGACATCGAGCCCGACTTTATCGAGCGTTCGCTTACCCGTCTGGGCTGCACCGTCGAGCGCGACGGCGAGGACTTTATGGTTACCCCGCCGAGCTTCCGCCCAGACCTGCCGCGCGAGATTGACCTGATCGAGGAGGTCCTGCGCCTATGGGGCATGGGCCGCGTGACGGCGACAATCCCGGCTGCCAAGAACCACATCGGCGGCCTGACCCGCGAGCAAAAGCTCACCCGCAAGGTCGGCGAGATCCTGCGCGCCTGCGGTCTTAACGAGACCACGACCTTTGGCTTTGCCGCCCCGGGCGACCTGGAGAAGATCGGCATGTCCACCGAGGGCCGCGGCTGCCCCGTGGTGCTCATGAACCCGCTGGTGGCCGAGCAGACCGAGATGCGCCGCTCGCTGTTGCCGGGCCTACTGCAGTCCGTTGCCTATAACGAGGCCCACGGCACGCCCAACGTGCACCTGTACGAGGTCGGCAGCCTGTTCCATGGTCGCGAGAATGCCAGCCTGCCCAAGGAGACCAAGTCCGTCGCGGGTGTGCTCTCGGGCCAGTGGAGCGAGCAGTCCTGGAACATGAAGTACCGCAAGCTGCGCTTCTTCTTTGGCAAGGGCATCGTCGAGGAGCTGCTTGCCCAGCTGCGCATCGAGAAGGTTCGCTTCCGTCCCGTCGAGGGAGAGGGCTATGCTTTCTTGCAGCCGGGTCGTGCGGCCGAGGTTCTGTCCGGCGGAACCGTGCTGGGCTGGGTCGGCGAGATTCACCCCGAGGCGCGCGAGGCGATGGGCATCGATGAGGTCGTCGTTGCCTTTGAGCTCGACTTGAACAAGCTGATCAAGGGCGCCCGCAACCAGGAGAACTATCGCGAGTTCTCGCAGTACCCGGCTGTTGAGCATGACCTTGCCATTGTGGTCGACAACTCCGTGACCTGTGAGGATCTTGAGCGCCGCATTACGAGCGCCGGCGGTAAGTTGCTCGAGGGCGTGCGCCTGTTCGACGTCTACCGCGATCCCATCCGCATCGGCAAGGGCAAGAAGTCCATGGCCTTCGCGCTCACGTATCGCTCGGACGACCACACGCTTACCAGCGAAGAGGTCGAGAAGGCGCACCAGAAGATCGTCACCAAGGTGTGCAAGGGCGTAAACGGCGAAGTCCGCTCGTAATCTTTGCTGTTCGGAACCCGCCCCCTGCGGGGTTTTCACGGCAACGTCCTCGCCACTTCGCGGCTGCGGGATGTTGCCTTAGAAAACCCCTCTCGGGGGCGGGTTCCTGCGTTAACCTTGTTGCGAGCGGATCGCACCTTCTTCCGGGTGACCGGAAAGTTGGGAGTGCATGGGCCCTTTATTGGGCGGTGCGTGGACCTGGGCTAATAACGTACGTATTGCAAGGGCGTGCTGCGTTGTGGGCGGTGCGCCTTTTTGTTAGTATGCAGAGTCGGTGTTACGGATTGTTGGAAACGTAACACACAACGTTCTGATTGAGAGGGCTCATGCATATTCCCGATAATTATCTGTCCCCGCAGACCGATGCCGTTATGGCGGTGGCGATGGTCCCCGTTTGGGTCCATTGCATCAAAAAGGTACGCGCCACGCTCGATCGCGAGCACATGGCGTTCCTGGGCATTTGCGCCGCATTCTCCTTTTTGCTCATGATGTTCAACGTGCCGCTGCCTGGCGGCACCACTGGTCACGCTGTTGGTGGCGCGCTCATCGCGCTGCTGCTAGGCCCCGAGGCTGCTGCCATTGCAGTCTCGGTCGCACTCGCACTGCAGGCGCTGCTGTTTGGCGACGGCGGCATCCTGTCCTTTGGCGCCAACTGCTTTAACATGGCTTTCGTGCTGCCGTTTGCCGCTGCTATCGTATTCCGTGCGCTCAACAGCCGTTTGCACGACAAGAGCTGGGGCACCTCGGTTTCGGCCATCGTAAGCGGCTGGGTCGGCCTGTGCCTGGCGGCCCTGTGCGCGGCGGTCGAGTTTGGTATTCAGCCCATGCTCTTTACTAACGCTTCGGGCGCGCCGTTGTACTGCCCCTTCCCGCTGTCCATTGCCATTCCGGCCATGATGATTCCGCATATGTTGGTTGCCGGCGTGGTCGAGGGCGTGGCGACGGCCGCCATCTACGGTTTCATTAAGAAGACGGCGCCGAGCGTTATCGTCGGGTCCGAGGCCGTCGATGGCCAGCTTGCTGCCGAGGGCACTGCTGCCAAGAAGACCTCGCTGATCCCCACGCTCATCCTGGTCGCCGTGCTTGTCGTGGCCACGCCGCTGGGCCTGTTGGCCACGGGTGACGCCTGGGGTGAGTGGGACGCCGAGGGCGCCGCGACCGCCGTTCAGGAGGCTGGCGACGACAGCCTGCAGGCTTCGGTCGGCCTCGATGCCCCGACCTTTGCCGACACCCTGCCCACGGGCGATTATCTGCAGGCCTATTCCGAGGAGCAGGGTCTTGGCTTTGCCGGCCAGGCTGCCATGTATATCCTCTCGGGCGTGATTGGCGTGGCGGTGCTGACCATCGCATTCCGCCTGGTCTCGCTGACGGTCAAGGAAAGCGGTGCTCATGGCAATAGCCGAGCTGCCTAGCTGGCTTACGGTCGAGCAGCGTTACGAGCCCGCGGGGGCTCGGCATCGTGTAATGCAAAAGAATGTCCTGCACCTGGCGAGCCTGCTTGAGCGGGTTCGCCTGGGTGGAGGCGCGAACGAGGGCGGGTCGATGGTCGACCGTGCCCTTTCTTGCGTTTCGGCTCCGGTGCGCCTGGTGGGGATGTTCGTCTGCGTTCTGTGCGTGTGCCTGACGCAGAGCCCGCTGTACCTCATGTTGATGGCGGCTATCGCGTTGGTGCTGGTCGCGGTGCGCCCTGTACGCGGGCTGTGCGCTACCTTTGTGCCGGCGTTGGCTGCCGCGGGGTTTGCCGTGGTTTTGGCGCTGCCTGCCCTGCTGCTGGGTGCTTCCGCCACGGGCGCCATGCTCAAGATTGCACTCAAGACGTTCATTAACGTGTCGCTGGTGCTGGGCGTTTCGTGGACGCTCACCTGGAGTCGCATGTCGGCGGCGCTTAAGATGCTGCGCCTGCCCGACGAGGTCATCTTTACCTCTGATATGGCACTCAAGCATATCGAGGTGCTGGGATGCACGGCGCACTATCTGTGCGAATCGGTCATGTTGCGCAGCGTTGGCCGTGCGCCTGAGGGATTTTCGCGTACCGATTCGATCGCGGGTATCATGGGCATGACCTTTATCAAGGCGATGGAGTGCAGCCACGCGATGGACGAGGCTATGCTCTGCCGCGGCTTTGCCGGTGCGTACCCGGCGCCCGGGCGGAGCGGCTTTGGCTGGCGCGATGCGGTTTATGCGGCCGTCGTGGTGCTGCTCGCCGCGTTGTGCGCGGTGCTGTAGCGCGGGCGGCCGAGCCGTCGATGTGGATAGGGAAGGGCGACGTTTTGGCAAACGATACGAATGGCGTGATGGGCGCGAGCGGTGCTACTGGCGCCAAGAGCGTGCCGCTCATCGAGTTTCGCGACGTGGTGTTCTCCTATGCGGGGCATACGGTTGTCGATGGTGTGTCGCTGCAGGTCGATCGTGGTGAACTCGTTGCCCTACTCGGTCCCAACGGCTGCGGTAAGACGACGATTATGCGCCTTATTAACGGCCTTGAACTCGCGGACGCAGGGATATACCTGTTTGGCGGGCACGTGATCGATGCGGCGTTTCTAAGGGATTCCGCGGCCGCTCAGCGGTTCCATCAGCGCGTGGGCTTTGTGTTCCAGAATGCCGACGCCCAGCTGTTCTGCGCTACGGTGGGCGAGGAAGTTGCTTTTGGCCCCGCGCAGATGGGGCTGCCGACAGACGAGCTCGAGCGCCGCGTCCGCGATGCCATGGAGCTGTTCCAGGTTGCCGATCTGGTCGATGCCTCGCCCTATCAGCTTTCGGGCGGGCAAAAGAAGCGCGTGGCGCTGGCTGCGATCGTGTCGATGAACCCCGATATCTTGGTGCTCGACGAGCCCACCAACGGTCTCGATGAGGACTCGTGCGACATCGTAGTCAACTTTTTGCTGGCCTACGTTGCTGCCGGTAAGACGGTTTTGATGAGTACGCACCATCAAGATTTGGTGCGCCGCTTGGGGGCCCGTGCCATCTATATCGATCGATATCACCATGTGGTCGAGGCGCCTTCGCCGTCGTATGGAACCGAGAGCGGTGCTGCGGAATAGTTGCTGCGTAGGGGATGCGTAGCCGCCCGCGCGGCTTTGCCGTGATGGTATAGTTATCCAGGTTTTTTATGGGGGTGGCTATGCCAAGCTGGAACATTCATATCGCTCAGACGGAGCGTTTGCTGGAGCGCACCAGTGCGCTTGCCGATAGCGTGCGTGATCGCAATGCCTTTTTGTTTGGTTGCGTGGTTCCGGACATTTTTGTGGGCTATATGGTTCCCGGCATTGCCGATCCCATCCCGTACCGCATTACGCACTTTGCCAAGCCCGAGCCTATCCCTAAGCCTCGTGAGCATGAGTTCTGGGATACCTATGTGGCACCGTTGCTTAAAGGCGCACCCGCGGGCGAACCTGCTGAGGCTACCTCGATTGTCGAGGAGCGCGAGCGACTGAACCGCGTGCACTATCCTCAGCGCTACAGGGATGCCGAGCCGGTTGTCGGTCCCGGCGCCTGTGAGTTCTCGCTTGCGTCCGAAGATGTGGCGCAGTCGCTGCTCGATTTAACGCTGGGCGTCTGGTCGCATCTGGTGGCCGACACGGTATGGAACACGCGTGTGAACCAGTATCTGGAAGCGCACGGCGGCAAGCCGTGCGAGGAATTCCGCATTAAAAAGCAAGGCGACTTTGACTGGTTTGGCAAGACGCTGGGCATCGTTTCCATTCCGCGTGCGACCGATCGCCTCTATACCGCTGCGACGCGTTTTGGGCAGTATCCCATCCATAAAGAATATGTGCTCAAGACTATCGGCGTCATGCACGAGATTGTACGCGAAAACCCCGGCGAGCCCGATCATCCGCCGTATCGCCTGCTAACCGAGGAGTTTTTCGATGCAACGTTTACCGAGGTCATCGAGCTAACCGAGGCGGGATTTGCGGTTCGCGTTGCTGCTTCTGACGTTCCCGCAGTCCCCCTGATCGCTAGCTGCTAGCTGGCCGGCTTGACGGCGAACAGCTCATCCCAATCGACCAATAGCTCCCGCCGCAGGGCATCTTCGGTGGTGCGTTCCTGATCGGTCTTTGGGATGTAGGGGAGCCCTGCCTTTTTATGGATGAGTTCGGCGATGTTGTTAAAGCTCTTCGTGTCTTTGATTTGCTCATAGGTTATCTGGATAACGTCATAGCCCATGCTTGTGAGGGCGGTGGTGCGCTCGGCATCGGAGAGACTTGCGGCTTCGCCATCGTGGGCGGAGCGGCCTTGGCATTCCAAGATGACGCCCATGCTGTCGGTGTTGCTCTCGATGAGGATATCGGCGTAGCAGCAGGTTTTGTCATACAGTGAGCGCGCGGCGTCGCTGAGTGGGATGCGCACGTTGTTTGCGATGTTGATACCCATGCCGCCCTCGTTGCGGGGGAGCGAGACAAGTATGGAGGTCTGTACTTCGAAGGGCGAGGCGGTCTGCCCCGTCATGTGCTCGGCCGCCCAGCGCAGTTGTTTAACGCCGCGCAGGCCTGCAGCCTGCTTGGCGAACGCGGCGATATCCGCCGCGCTGAGGAGCGGCGGGCGCTTCCACAAATTGGTGTCATTGCCCTTGGTGTCGACAACACGCTCCCAACCGCAGTTGGGTGGAATGAGCTTAAGCGAAATGGCTTCATCGAGTTGTTGTTGCGTTCGCTCGCAGGGCTTAAACACTGCAAAGGAGCCGCACATCTCGTGGCAAGCCATGAGTAACTGGTTGCGTGAGACCTGCGTAGCAAGGCTGAGCAGCGTAAACTCGGGCGACGTGACATCAAATCCATGTTCAGTTTGCCTAAACGACCCGGGAGGCGGCTCTTGGGTCAGGAGGTGCGATTTAAACAGGCTTCGCGACCCGGATTGTACTCGAGTGAATACAAGCCTGTGAAGCGGTGCGTGAAGCAGGTCTTTTACAACTGCATGACTTCCGAGGCCGCAACATCTGCGATCCATATTGCCAAGGCTAATGGCGGGGTAAAGCCCTAATACCTGCGGCGGGATACGGTGATAGTAAAAAGCGGATTGACCGCATAGCGTCAGGTCCATGATATCCTCCTGGTCGAAATGTGCTTTTGGACCGTGCGATGCCAGCGTCAATTCGGAAGTATGCGGCAAAATCTGAACCCTGTGAGCAGACCTGGCTTTTGAGGCCAGTTTATCAGGCATTTTGGTGCGAAAAAACGGGGTGTGCTCGGAGGTCTCAGAATTTGCCGCATACTTCCGAAAACGCGGTCGATCTGGCTCTTGCTAAAACGATTTAGCAGCGTCGGGTAAGGTGTGGTTTCGCCATCGGGCGAACACTTTTAGCGCTTGGGACTTTATTTTTGGGCCTCGAAAGGTGGATTTCGCGCTTTTGGTAAAGAAATGGGTGCGTGTTTTGCCGTGTGCCGGCATTGACACAGAAAAAGGGC
>ERZ840057.1043-NODE-1043-length-25233-cov-22.115021_pt1 | contig 25233 bp, 18 predicted proteins | sample MGYA00519907_ERZ840057 | MGnify/ENA primary metagenome ERZ840057 (study PRJEB31850, sample SAMEA3708862) | human gut metagenome | biome: human gut; feature: human-associated habitat; material: faeces | place: China | collected 2014 ...
AGGACACCAGCTGCACCAGATCCATATCCTTCTGGGTGGTGCAGTACTTGGCCGCCGCATACAGGCGGCTGTGGTAGGTCCACTGGTTCAGCACACTGGTGGGGAACTTTTCCACCCGGTTGGAGATGCTGTCCTCAGTGACAACAGCCGCGCCGTGGCGGGTGATGAGGTGGTCGATGCCATGGTTGATCTCAGGGTCAACGTGGTAGGGGCGGCCTGCCAGCACGATGATGCGCTTGCCCTGACGGCGTGCCTCATCAATGATCTCGCTGCCCTTGACCCGGATCTGGGCCATGTGGGCCTCGTGCTCGGCGTAGGCAGCATCGGCAGCGGCCTGCACTTCCTTTTCGGAAATGCCGCCGAAGTATTTGGGCAGGACTTCCTTTGCCATCTTGCGGACAAAGTCCTTAGGGCGGTGGATGCCCACATAGTCATAGATAAACTTCTGGCCCTCCAGCTCGGGGCAGTTGCCTGCCAGAACTTCAGGGTAATAGGCCACCACCGGGCAGTTATAGTGGTTGTCGCCCAGTCCTTCGTCAAAGTTGTAGGTCAGGCAGGGGTAGAAGATGGCATCCAGGTGCATCTGGCTCAGGGCCTTGATGTGGCCGTGGCTCAGCTTGGCCGGGAAGCAGGCGGTATCGCTGGGGATGGTGGCCTGACCGGCCAGATACAGCCCCCGGCTGGACACCGGGCTGGTGTGCACGGCAAAGCCCAGCCTGGTCCAGAAGGTGTACCAGAAAGGCAGCAGCTCGTACATATTCAGGCAGAGCGGGATGCCAATGGAGCCGCGCTTGCCGGGCACAGGCTTGTAACCGGCCAGCAGCTGCTGCTTGTAGGCGTACAGATTCAGGCTGTCGTCCTCGCTCTTACCGGTCACGGGCTTATCGCAGCGGTTGCCGGAGATGAACTTGCGGCCATCGGCAAAGGTGTTGATGGTGAGCTGGCAGTGGTTGCCGCAGCCGCCGCACTTGACGCTGACCACCTTCTGGTCGAAGGCTTCCAACTCGGCCAGATTCATCATGGCGGAGGTCTCCTGGTGGTTCTTATGGCTCTGGCGCAGGCCGAACAGGGCCGCACCGTAGGCACCCATCAGGCCCGCGATGTCGGGGCGGATGACCTCCACGCCCATCTCTTTTTCAAAGGCGCGGAGAACAGCTTCATTGTAGAAAGTACCGCCCTGCACCACGATCCTGCGGCCCAGCTCCTCGGGGCTGGATGCGCGGATGACCTTGTACAGCGCGTTCTTGACCACACTGATGGACAGACCGGCGGAAATGTTCTCGATGGAAGCACCGTCCTTCTGGGCCTGCTTGACCGAGCTGTTCATAAACACGGTGCAGCGGCTGCCCAGATCCACGGGGCGGTCTGCGAACAGGCCAAGGGCGGCGAACTCCTTGACATCATAGCCCAATGCCTGAGCAAAGGTCTGCAAAAAGCTGCCGCAGCCGGAGGAGCAGGCCTCGTTCAGGAAGATGTTGCTGATGGCACCATCCTCGATCTTGAAGCACTTCATGTCCTGCCCGCCGATGTCAATGATGAAGTCCACGTCCGGCATAAAGTACTTGGCAGCGGTAAAATGCGCCACCGTTTCCACCAGACCGTAATCACAGCGGAAAGCGTTCTTTACCAGCTCCTCGCCGTAGCCGGTGGTGGTGACGCTGGCCACCTGCAGCCCCGGGTGCTCCTTGTAAATCTTGAGCAGCTGCTCTCGGATGAGGGGCAGCGGGTTGCCAAGGTTGGGCTGATAGTTGGTGTACAAAATCTGGCTCTTTTCGTCCACCACCACCAGCTTGACGGTGGTAGAACCGGAGTCGATGCCGATATGCACCGGCCCGCAGTGGGCACTAAAAGCCACGCGGGGCACACTGTGAGACATGTGCCGTGCGTGGAAAGCCTCGTACTCCTCCTTGCTGGCGAACAGCGGCGGCTCGCTGGCATAGGTAGCAGTGGCGGCGTATTTGTCCAGCGCATCGGCCACCTCGGTGAGCACAAACTCCTTGTCGGCATACAGAGCAGCGCCCAGCGCCACATACAGCAGGCTGTTTTCCGGGCAGGTGCCGGTCACGTTCAGCGCTTCGTCAAAGCTCTTGCGCAGCACGGTGCTGAAGGTGAGCGGGCCGCCCAGATAAAGGATATTGCCCTTGATGGGACGTCCCTGTGCCAGACCGGCGATGGTCTGGTTGACCACGGCCTTATAGATGCTGGCGGCGATATCCTCAGTACGGGCACCCTGATTGATCAGCGGCTGCACGTCACTTTTTGCAAACACGCCGCAGCGGGAAGCGATGGTATAGGTGCGCTGCGCCTGCTCGGCAGCCTTGTTCATTTCCTCGGCGCTCATCTTCAGCAGGGTAGCCATCTGGTCGATGAAAGCACCGGTGCCGCCGGCACAGCTGCCGTTCATGCGCACCTCGGTGCCGTTGGTCAAAAACAGGATCTTGGCATCCTCGCCGCCCAGCTCAATGACACAATCAGTCTTTGGCATAAAGCGCTTGACCGCCACGCGGGTGGAGAATACCTCCTGCACAAAGGGCACACCGCAGCTGTCGGCCAAGCCCATACCGGCAGAGCCGGAGATGCTGAGCAGCGCCTTGCGGCCATGCAGATGCTCGGCATCAATGCGCCGCAGCAGCTCCTGCGCCTTTTCCAGAATATGACTATAATGTCGTTCGTATGTAGAATACAGCAGTTCATCATGCTCGCCCAGCACCACGCACTTGATAGTGGTGCTGCCGATGTCAAGACCTACTCTCACCTTGTTTTTCCTCCTAAGGACAAATAACCGGAACATAACGCCCCGGCTGCTATGGCAAACAAGCCGTTTGCGGCAAAGACCCGCAACGGCGTTTTTTCTTTTTAGCTTCCCGCATTGCGCATCTACGTCATTTTCAAACAGTACGCGTTATAAAAAACACAGCAAATGCGCTTTTGCATACATTATTATTATAATCCAATCGCGGGCGGCATTCAATCCATGTTGTCTATTTTACACGAAAAAAATAGTATTTTTTGCTCAAAAGGCTGAACTTTTTGTGAACAAGTGTCTTTTTTCCCCGCAAAAAAAGCCGCCGCACAGAGTTTGTGCAGCGGCCTTGTACCGACGGGATACTGAAATAGTTTCTGCATGCGCTTTGGCCATTTCGGGCGGGAATCCCTCTCTACGACTCCACGCGTGAAAATGCCCTTGGATCGTTCTGTTTTCCTTACCGGTTCACGAAGTTCAGCACCAGAACCAGCAGCAGCATGTGCACGGGGTAAAAGGCGTAGCAGGCATACTGGAAGGGCTTGCTGTGGTAGCCCTGCCGCCCGCGGTACAGCCAGATGGGCACCAGTGCCAGCAGCGCCAGCCCCTGCTGGCAAAGTTCAAAGTCCATGCCGAAGAGCTGAATGGGATACATAAGCCCGCCCAGCAGCTCCACGTTGACCCAGTACAGCGCAGCCAGCTGCCCCAGCAGACACCACCACTTGCGCCCGTGCCCGTGAAAAAAGTAGAAGATGAACACGGTCAGCACACCGGCACCGTAGTAGTCCACCATGCCCAGCGTGCCCAGCACCGCGCCTGCCACCACCACAAGGGCGGATACCAGCATGTACAGCGCCATTTTCTGCTTTTTGCGCACGGTCTCCATCAAGTGGATGCCCAGAATGCCCAGCAGCAGCGTCCAGATGACGTTCTGGTGCACCGGGTAGAACCATGTTCCGCCGTACATCAAATCAAAGGGCACTTCCGAAAGCAGGGCAAACAGCAGCAGACGCAGGGTGTATTTTTTCAGGTCATGGGTGTGGAAATAGCCCTCCACCGCCATAAAGGCAAAGATGGGAAACGCCACACGTCCCGCACAGGTCAGCCATTCCTGTGCGGGCAGCAACGTCGCCCACAGGTGGTCCATCAGCATCAGCGCCATAGCAAGGATATGAAGAGCCGCTGCGCTCAGGTCAAAGCGGGTCGCGGCAGTGGAATAGATCGTTTTGGTTGACATGATCATACCTCGTTTTTGTCGAAATTTGGTCGTTCTGTCTGGAATACGAACGAGCCCCGCAAAGAATTGCAGCCCCGGCAGCTTTTTCCGCCGGGGCTGGCTTGCTGCTTTATTTTTTCTGCTGCGAACACCCTAGCAGCAAAAAGGTAGCGCCAAGGCAGCGCCATACCACTGCCGTAGCGTGATCCCCTCCGGTAACAAAGTTCAGCGCCGCAGCAAGAAAAAACAACAGTCCACTGAGATAAAACAGGTTACATTTTTTCATAGAGCATTCCTCCGGTTTTGGTTTTTTCACCGGCTATTTTGGATACGGCAAGCGCAGGGGCAGCTGCCATTTTACTCCGCGTGCAAAGGGGTGCAGAGCGCCCACCCGGCACGCAGAAAGTGTGTGCCCGCAGCAGTCTGCAGGGCAAATTCATGAAGGGTGGCTTGCCTGCCTGCCCATGGAGACGTAAGCGCAAAAGCAGGAATGCGGGAAGGAGCAAGGGACGGTTTCGGCGAAAAAGCGTCTGGCGGTGGCGGAAAAGCCGAACGCAAGATTTTTTCATAATAGCTGGCTCGTAAGGTGAGCCGTACCAAAACTTCCTTGCGGAAATGTGCAGCGTTATAGTTCATCTGCACCTGAACCGGCAGCTGTGCACCCGGCGCTTGCCGCACCCAAAATAGCCGGTGGAACGATCATTTAGTTTTTGACGTTTTCCAGATAGGTCTCAAATGCTTCGGCAAAGCTGGCATTTACATCAAAGGGGACAGTGTAGTCTACCTTGGAGGTCACAAGGCAGAGGTCCAGCCGGTTGGAGGTTTCGTCTGCCTGCCGGTTCAGTTTGCTCAGCGCCGCATGGATGACCTTGCGGTCGTAGTTGATGGTGGTCACCCGCTTCACATCGCAGCAGTAGGAGATCTGGTTGCCCTCGGCGTTGAAGCGGTAGCCGGTGCCCCCGCCGGAGAGCAGCTGCTCAGAACTGCGCAGGTCGTTCATCCGTTTGAAGGTGCGGGCAATGCTCTGCCGCGCGGCATTCAGGCTGACCTCGCTGTCCATATCCATGTCCAGTGCATCCTTTGCCTTGCGGATGGCGGCAAACAGGCGGCTCTTCTCCTCCAGCAGATAGAGCATGAACCGGGCAACGTCGGTGATCTGCTCTGCATATTCGGTCTGTGCCACGTCCATAACGGTCTCGTCCTCGGCCTCGGGCATCACCTTATGGCGCAGATAGGTGTTGGCCACCTTGGTCACGTTGGCATCGCAGTCCAGAATGCCCTGTGCCTCGTCCAGCAGGGACTGAAGCTTGTTCTGGTAGCGGAATGCTTCCTTCAGGTTCATAGTCGTTCCCTCCGTCTTTTTTCTGCTTTCAGCTTACCACAGACTGCCCGCCCGCGCAAGCCTTCCGGTAAAACAGACAAAACGCCCGCCCCGGTCATGCCGGGGCGGGCGCTTTGCATTTGCTGTGACACTTATTGGGATAAGAGATTGGCATTACTCAGCCGGCCACACGCTCGGTGCGGCCTGCCTCCAGCATATAGCGCAGGAAGCCGGTCACGTCGGCAGGGTCGGTCACGGTGAGGTCAAAGCCCTTTTGGGGGGCAGTGTCCATCATCTGCAGCATGGAGCGTGCGGTAGTGTCCTTTTTCAGGTCGCAGATCTTGCCGTTGTCCAGATGCAGCAGCACGCTGCCGTGGCTGGCAGAAAGCTGGCGCATGAAACGTTCCTTATCAAAATACTCGATACGAAGCATAGGAATACCTCCTTGATGAAATGGTTTATGTTACACTTGCCGTCCGGTCCTCTTTGGACAGGCGGCGGGAGAATAGCGGTTTTGCCCGGCAGGGAACGCTTGCACAGCTTGCGTTCCCGCTGCGCCGGTGCTATACTGAGCTTGGAAGCTCTGATAGGATAATACCATAAAACAATCGCAAATTATAGAACAGAACCGCATAATATATGCAACAAAACCGGCATTGATAAAAAACATTCAAAGTATTGCGGAAAGGAATTGGTGAATATGGCATATCAGACAAGCTGTGCCTCTTATACCAACGGCCGGGTGGGGCTGTCCAGCGCTACTGCCGTGGTGGCCGATGCCGCCGGGCGGGAGCAGGCCCAGCACGGCAGCCCGCTGTTCCCTATCGCCTGCTATGCCGAGGATCTTTCCTGTTTTTCGGTGGCGTGGCACTGGCACGAGGAATTTGAGTTCATTCTGGCGGCGTTGGGGCCCATTCATGTGGACGTGAACAAGACCCGGCTGACCCTGCAGACCGGGCAGGGGGTGTTCATCAACTCCGGGGCGCTGCACGCGGTAGAGTCTGCCGAGGGCAGGGCGCTGCTGCACTCCGGCGTGTTCCAGCCCCGGCTTATCGGCGGCATGGACACCGTATTCTGGCAAAAACTCATCCGCCCGCTCTTGCAGCCCGGCACACCGCCCTTCTTTTTGCTGGACGAGGCCGTGCCATGGCAGCGGCAGGTGCTGCTCTGCCTGCGGGAGGCGTGGAAGGGCGTGGCGGACGAGTCCTTTGACTACGAGAACCGGGTGCGCTACCACCTTACCGCTGCCCTGCGGCTACTCATCACCCAATGTGTCAGCGGCAAGGTGAAGGTATCGGAGCAGGAGCAGATCGCCTCGGAGCGGATGAAGCAGATGCTCCGCTATGTAGAGGAGCACTACGCCGAGGAGCTGACCGTGGAAAAGCTGGCCGACTGCGTTGCCCTGAGCGAAAGCGCCTGTCTGCGCAGCTTCCGGCAGTTTCTGGGTATCACGCCCATCCAGTACGTCAAGCAGTTCCGGGTGGAAAAGGCCGCCGAGCTGCTGCGCTCCACCCGGCTCAAAACCGGCGAGGTGGGGCTGGAATGCGGTTTTTCCGATGCCAGCTATTTTATCAAGACTTTCCGGGAGATCAAGCACTGCACCCCCCGGGAGTACCGCATCCGCTTCTGCTGAGCAAAAAGTAAAAAATGCCGGGCAGCTGCAAGCTGCCCGGCATTGCATTATAAAATTTCCCCCTGCCAGCGCCCCGGCGGGATGACAGGCTCGGTGACAAAGGCCTCGGGGTTTGGGGCAAGAACATGGCGAGTGACCCGGAAAAGCCCCTCGGCGTCGCACAGGATACACTTTGCATCGCCAAATTTTGTGTTCCGGGCTGCGCCGCAGTCCAGATATGCCTGTTCCAGCTTGACGAAATCCTCCGAGATGTGTGGCTGCTGCGCGTTGTAGTGGCGGCGCATATAGACGGTGTGCTGCGCCCCGGCTTCGTCCACCACGGTCATCCGCATGGGCTTGTCGGTCAGGCGGTTCGGCACGTTCAGCACCTCCTCCACGCTATGGATAAAGGTGTTGCGGGCGTGGGTGACCCCCAGCAGCAGCACCTTGCCGTGAGCTGCCCGCAGCCGATCGTAGCAGCCGCCGGGAGTGCAGGGGGTGTTGGCGTCCAACTCCCCTTCCAGATACGCAGCTGCGCCCTTGCCGTAAGCTGCCATGCTGTGGGTGGGGTGCAGCGAGCGCACCACGCCGGGGCGCTGCCGGAACAGCTCCGGCAGAATGCCCACGCAGCACGGGCTGCGGCGCACATCGAACACACGGTTCTCCTCGTTGATGAACCGCCATGTGTGGGTGGGCAGCAGCAGCAAGCCCTCTGCAAAAAACTCCATCAATGCGTCCAGAACCGTGTCTGCGCCGCCCTCCACCGGGCCGATGGACTTCATGGAGGAATGGATCAGGATGGTCTCGTTGCCTGTCAGCCCCATTGCTGCAAGGTCGTGCTTGAGGTCAGCCTTTGTGTATGCCATGTCGTTTCTCCTTTTTGGGCATTTTGTCTGTACCCAGTTTACCGCCTTTTGTGCGGCAAAGCAAGCCGATACACAAAAAGGCACATACCCTGCCGCGTCTGCGGGGGTATGTGCCTTTCAGCTTTTTTCAGTGGTCAGCGGTTACTCGCCCAGCAGCTCCTTGCGCACCGGTGCGACCTGATCGTTCACAAGCTCCTTCAGAGCCTTCTGGAAGTGCCACATATCATTGCCGAGAATGATCATGTTGTAGCCGTCTGCAATAGCCTGCTTCAGGTTCTCCTGCGTGGGAGGCACCACCGGGCCCAGAATGCCCAGACCCTTGGCGCGGCACTTTGCCACCAGCGTCTTGTAGGCCTCGTGGACCTCCTCGCCCATGGAGTAGCCGATCTTCAGCTGCTTGGAAACAGCGTAGTCGATGGGTCCGAAGTTTACGGCATCAATGCCGGGCACCTCAAGGATCTCGTCGATGTTGTCGGTAAACTCAAAGTCCTCGTCCATAGGGATGACCAGCGTATCCCGGTTCTGCTGCTCGATGTAGGCGTTCCAGTCAAAGTTGTGGTAGCCAAAACCGGCAGCACGCACGTTGGTCTCGCCGCCGCGGCGGCCCAGCGGTGCAAACTTTGCGCCCTCCACGCTGCGGCGTGCCATTTCGGCCGTCTTGCAATGAGGAATAACAACGCCGTCTGCGCCCCATTCCAGCACCTTGCGGATGGCTACCTCGTTGTCGTCTGCCATGCGCACCAGCACCGAAATATCATGCAGCTTTGCCGCCATGATCTGTTTTTCGAATGCTTCATCCAGCATATAGTTGGTGTGCTCCAGATCCAGATAGATAAAATCCAGACCGGACATGGCAATGTTTTCGATCACGCAGGTCGTGCCGGTAAAGCACGCCATACCGAAAACCGGGCCCTTTTTCATCTTTTCCTTCAGAGTCAATTCTTACACCTTCTCTTTTTTCTCGGGTTCCTATTATAAACCGCACCCGCTTTGCGGCGGGTGCGGCTGCGTACAGACCTATGCTTAGAAAATGCTGTAACCCAGCAGCTGCGGCAGGGCGGTGGTCAGCGGGCCCCACAGGCTGATAGAGATCAGCACGATGACGTTGCAGATGACATAAGGTGCAGCGCCCTTGAAGATCTCAATGATGGGCATACGGTTGATCTTGTTGCAGGCGTTCAGGCACATGCCAACGGGAGGCGTGACCAGACCGATAGCAAGGCCGGTAATCATCATAGCGCCGAACTGCAGCGGAGAGAAGCCGTACTGCTGCATGACCGGCAGCAGGATGGGAGTCAGCAGTAGGATGGCGGGGCTGACGTCGATGAAGGTACCGATCAGCAGAATCAGCACGTCAAAGATCAGCGCAATGGCCCACGCGGGCAGGTTGAGGGACATGAAGAATGCGCCCACGGTCTGCGGCACCTTCTGCATGGTGAGCACCCATGTGAAGATGGTGGTAAAGCCGATGATGAGCATGATGGAGGAGGAGGAGATCAGGGTCTTTTTCAGTGCCTCCCAGACACCCTTCCAGGTCAGCTCCTTGTAAACGAAGAAGCCCACCAGAATGGAGTACAGCACAGCGACACCTGCGCTCTCGGAGGCGGTGCAGACGCCAAAGGAAACGCAGATGATAATGAACACCGGCATGATCAGGGCGGGAATGCCGCTCAGCAGGCTCTTGGCGGCGCGCTTTGCGTCAAACTTGGCCTTTGCCGGGTGCCAGCCCTTCTTTGCGCTGATGATGTACACGAGGACCAGCTGGGTCAGACCAATCAGGATGCCGGGCACGGCACCTGCCATGAACAGAGCACCCACGGATGCGCCGGAGATCATGGAGTAAACGATCATGGGGGTAGAGGGCGGGATGATCATGCCCATGGTGGAGGAAGCAACGGTGATGCCCGCAGAGGCCTCCGGAGGGTAGCCCTCCTTTTCCATGGCGGGGATCAGGATGGAGCCCAGAGCAGAGGTATCTGCCACAGAGGAGCCGGAGATGCCGCCGAAGATCATGGACGCCACGATGTTCACTTCGCCCAGACCGCCGCGCACCGGGCGCAGCAGCTCCATGCAGAAGTTGATGATGCGCTGGGTGATACCGCCGGTATTCATCAGCTCACCGGCCAGCATAAACAGCGGCATGGCGATCATCAGCTCGCTGTAAGCGCCGTTCCACACGCGCTGCGGCAGCATGGTGATAAAGTTGGGTGCGTAGATCAGAATATAGCTCACGCAGGAAGCGCCGATTGCAAAGGCCAGCGGCACGCCCAGCGCAGCAAAGAAGATCAGCAGCACCAGAAGGATGAGCATTGCCATAAGTATTTTCTCTCCTTTCCCTTATGCGTCTTCCTTGGTCAGCGCCTTGTTCTTGGGCGCAAAGAAGGAAATGTCGGCCTTATACAGGGTGATAATCTTGATCACGACGCAGATGGCGCAAATGATGCCGCAAACCGGCATGATGCCGTACATATACATCATGGGGATCTCCATGCCCTGACTGATCTGCTTGCCTGCAACGCCAACATACTTGAAGCCCTGATAGGTGAATACCAGATCCACGGCCAGTACGATGAGATAGTTGACGATGGCCAGCCAGCGCTTGCGGGCGGGCTTGACGCCGTCGTAGATGATGTCGATCATGACGTGCTCATCCTTGATGACGTTGATGCCCATGCCCCAGAAGGTGGTAAAGGCAAACAGGGTGGTGTTGAACTCCGCCAGCTGCTTCCAGCTCAGGGAGAAACAGTAGCGTGCAATGACCGTAAAAATGACCAGCGCGGCAAGCAGTGCCATAGCGACGATCCCGATGAAAAAGTACAGGTCAAACAGCTTTTTCCCGAATTTTTTGAGCGCTTCTATTGTGCTCAGCCCCTTTCCTGTAATGTTGTGGGTGGTTTATCATTGAGAAAGGGCAGCCCGAAGGCTGCCCCCGTGCCTCAATAAAAACGATATACGCGCAAGCGGTTATGCCTTTGCAACGATATCCTGCATCTCCTTCAGCTCGTCTGCGGTGCAGATGCCCTCGCTGATGCACTTGTCGTACACAGACTGCACAGCCTGCTGGAAAGCTTTCAGCTCATCTGCGGAGGGCTCGTACACCTCGCAGCCGTAGTCCACGATGGTCTGCTTTGCAGCACTGGAGTTCTGGTCGATCAGCTGGTCGTTGTACTCGCCCATAGCGGTAGCGCACTCGGTGATGACATCGCGGAACTCCTCGGGCAGAGCGTTCCACCATGCAGCGTTCACATAGAAGGGATCCGGATGGAACTGGTAGTTCACTTCGGTGAAGTACTTCTGCACCTCGTAGAACTTCATGCCTTCCACGTTGACCCAAGGGTTCTCCTGACCGTCTGCAACGCTGGTCTTCAGGCCCATGTACAGGTCAGAGTACGGGATGGTGGTGGTGGTAGCGCCCATGGCCTGGAAGGTCATGTCGATGGTTTTCATGCCGTTGGTGCGCATCTTCAGGCCCTTCAGGTCTGCCGGAGCCTTGATAGGGTGCTTGGAGTTGGAGAACTGACGGTAGCCGCCTGCATCGCACAGGTTGATGATGACTGTGCCGGTCTCGCCCTCGGCCTCAGCGCACACCTTCTGTGCCAGCTCGCTCTGCAGCAGAGCGGTGACCTGTGCACGGGTGTTGGTCAGGAAAGGCAGGGTGAACATCAGCAGGCGGGGGCTGAAGTCGAACTGGCCGCCGCGCATACCCTGAATGGTACCTGCAACCACCTGCTCCAGCATCTCCTTCTCGGTGCCCAGCTGGCCGTTGCCGTAAACCTCGATCTTCACATGGCCGTTGGTGGCAGCAGCCACATCCTCGGCAAACTTTTCCATGGAGACAAAGCGGGGGTTGCCTTCGGGCTGTGCATGACCCACGGTCATGGTAAAGCTGCCCAGAGAGGCAAACTTGTCATCACCGCCGGCTGCAGAACTGGCTGCGGAGCTGGCTGCAGGTGCTGCGGTGGTGGTGGAAGAGGCAGAACCACCGCAGGCTGCCATTGCACCTGCTGCGGCCACTGCGCCGGATACCTTCAGAAAGTTGCGACGAGAGATCTTTTTCATACGATTGTCCTCCAACTTGTGTCAGGCCGCCGGGAAACTGCCTCGTGCTTGTCTCTTTGCCGGTCAACCTGTATACAGCATTTACTTCGTGCTGCTATCGTAACAAAAAATACATATTTTCACAAGAGCAATATTCACTGAACTTATTGAGGTTTCTTTGTGCATTTGGCACAATATTCACCTTTTTTCAGCATTTATTCAACTTTTTTCTGGTGTTTTCATCTAATATACCAGTTTCGTCACTACAAGATCCGTGTTTTGCCCGATTGTAAGTTCCTGTATACAAGAGCTGTCATAAACTTCTATTCAAGCATTGACATTCTGTCGCCGGAACGGTACAATGATAATAAGCTTATATTTACCGGATAAATGGAGAACAACTATGGCTACATTACAGCACACTGATGAGCTCTATCATATTCTCGAGGACGAGATCTGCGCACTGAAGATCCTGCCCGGGGAAGCGCTGAGCGAAAACCAGCTGTGCAAGCGGTTCGGCGTTTCCCGCACTCCTATCCGCAGCGTTTTGCAGCGGCTGGAGCAGAACCGCTTTGTGCAGATCATTCCCTGCAAGGGCACCATTGTTACCGCCATCGACACCGGCGTGGTGGACCAGCTCATCTTCCAGCGTGTTGCGGTGGAGGGCATGGTGTTCCGGGATTTTGTGCAGAGCTGCTCGCCCATGGAGATCCTTGCGGTAGAACACCTTTATAATATGCTGCTGGAAGCCGCTGCAGGGCGCAGCGACCCGGAGAACTTTGATTTCAACCACTTCCTCAGCTGCGACCTTGCCATGCACGAGTACTGGTTCCACAAGACCAGCAAGGAGTACCTCTGGGAGCAGATGACCCGTCCGCAGGCAGACTATTCCCGCTTTATCCGTCTGGACATCGTGGGTGCACGCAACGTGTCCAGCGTCGTCAGCGAGCACGCCGAGATGCTGCGCATCCTGCGTGAGAAGGATCTGGACGCCATTGAGCCGCTGATGCGCACCCACCTGTACGGCGGTGTGAGCCGTATGGGCAGCAAGATCTACTCGGACGAATACCGCAGCTACTTCAAGCTGCCGGAGAACAAAAAATAAAGAAGGCCGCTGCACAGTTTCCTGTGCAGCGGCCTTCTTCTGGTTGCGCCAGCAGGAGTCGAACCTACGATGGGGGAGTCAAAGTCCCCTGCCTTACCGCTTGGCGATGGCGCATCATGCAAAACAGTATAGCATATTTTCCGCTGTTCCACAAGAGGTGCGCCGCATTTTTGCAGCTTTTTCTGTGCGCTGCCTGCCGCACTTGCGGCGGTTTGGGTCGGTTTTTGGGCTTTGCGGCCGGGCCCCTGCGTTTTCCATATTCTTCCATGTTTTTACGAAAGGCAAGTTTTGCGGGACGCGTTTTTCAAAAAACACAGTCCGCAGGGGGCACAAGATTCATATTGCAAAGGTGAAATTTATTTTTTCCTGATTTTTCTTATTATTTTCTCAAAAGACTGTATTTTTTGTTGCGGTTCTGGTACACTGGATGTGATAAAAATAAGTTGAAGAAACTACGCCGATGTCCGGGCTGTCCCCGGGCGGGGCAGTGTCTCCATCTTTGTGAAGGAAAGCGAGGGATCTCATGAAAAAATTCCTGAAAACGCTGGTGGTCGGGCTTTGCCTGTTCACGCTGCTGTGCTGTGCACTGCCGGCTGCATTTGCCGCCGACAAAACTTCAGGGAGCAAAAAGGAAGAGAACGTGTACGCCATTGGTATGGATGCCCAAGGCGGCATCTGCTCCACCGTGGTAACCTACACGAACCTGTCCGGCAAACTGGAGAGCACGCCCGAGCAGCCTACCATGACGGGCTACTCCTTTGATGGCTGGTACACCGAGCCGGTGGGCGGCAGCAAGGTGACCACCTCCACCGTGTTCACCTCCGACGCCACCATCTACGCCCACTGGACTGCCAAGGTCGGTACTTCTACCGTGCCGCAGCCCACCACCCAGCCTGCCGCCACCCAGTGGCAAAAGTATGTAGGCCCTGCCCTTGTGGCCGGTGCCCTGCTTACCACCCTGCTGGTCGCCACCATGTTCTGAACACTGCTGTAAACACAATGACACCATTGAAGAAAGGGATCTTACCATGACTACTTCTACCATGAAAATGCCCGCCAGCTATTCCGCTATCGAAGCCGAGGAGATGACCTATCTGGACGGCGGCGCCAGCAACGCTTATCAGTCCTTCCTGGACATCGGCAAGGTGTTCAACTACATTGCCCGCATCTTCTCCGGTGCAAGCTCCATCATCAACAACGTTAACGTCATCTACCAGTCCTTTGTATCGCTGAACAGCCTGCTGGGCAGCTTCGGCAAGTAAAAGCATCACCCCAAAGTTCAGATCCGGGAGCCGCGCTTTTTTCGAAAAGTGCGGCTCCCGTTTTTCGTACACGCTGTAATTCAGTGCATTACCGCGCAGCACTTCACGTTCCAGAATTGTGAACAAACTTTTTAAGTTTTTTGGGAGTCAGTGGCCGTTTTTTGGGCTTTTTCTATATAAAAAGCAAAAAAATGCGATATTTTTTCGGCTTTATCTCTTGATTTTGTGTCTGATTTGTTATATTGTTGTTACATGGAATGTGCTAAAATAAGATAGTTTATAAAAGGTCTCTCCAGCTGCGCAAGTTGCGTGGCAACAAGTGAGTTTTCAGGCATTTTCTTTAAGTTTTTTCGGTATTTTCGAAAAAAATTTCATTATCTTTACATTCGGGAGTTTGTACGCAAATGGCAGATCGTGAACTGCGGCGGATGCACCGCGCTGAACTGATAGAGATCATCTATGCGCTGAAGCAGAGCGAGGACCAGCTCAAGGCGCAGAACGCCGCGCTTACCGCGCAGCTGCAGGACCGGCAGCTCCGGCTGGAAAGCGCCGGTTCCATCGCGCAGGCCGCGCTGGAGCTGAACAACGTGTTCGCCGCCGCGCAGGCCGCCGCCGATGACTATCTGCACTCGGTGCAGGCCAGTCTTGCGGACACCAACGCCACCGCCGCCAATACCCTTTCGCAGGCGCGCAGCGAGGCCAAACGCATTCTGGAGCAGGCACAGGCAGACGCCGACAGCCTGAAAGCGCAGGCGCAGCAGGAATGCGACGCCATGACCGCCGCCGCCGCGCAAAAACGCACCCAGACCGAGGCCGACTGCAAGGCCATGGTAGAGCGCGCCGAGCAGGAGGTGCAGCAGCGCTGGCAGGCATTTGACCACAAGGCCAACGAGCTGCTGGACCAGTATCGCAGCACAGACGGCCTGCCTTCGGAGGAAACATGAAAAAACGCGATATCCGGTTTGCTTCCATCCCTTCCACCGAGGAAGTGGCCGCAGAACGTGAGCGTCTTGCGTACCAGAGCCGCTACCAGCGGGTGCTGCGCAGTACGATCTATATTTTGGTGGTGGTAGCCGCAGTAGCTGTGCTGCTGGCTACGCTGTTTCTGCCGGTGCTTCAGGTCTCCGGCGACAGCATGTACCCTACATTAAATGATAAAGACATTATCCTGCTGGTAAAATCCAACCACATTGAAAACGGTGAGTTATGCGGGTTTTACTGGCAGAACAAGCTGCTGCTCAAGCGCATCATCGGGCAGCCCGGTGATGTGATCGATATGGACGTGAACGGCGTAGTCTCGGTAAACGGCGTGGCGCTGGACGAACCCTATGTGGACGCGCTGACCGTGGGCGAATGCGACATCCGGTTCCCCTATCAGGTGCCGGAAAACCGCTACTTCGTGCTGGGCGACCACCGTGCCACCTCTATTGACAGCCGCAGCAGCGTGATAGGCTGCGTTGAAAAAAGCCAGATCGTGGGCAGGGTTTTCCTGCGGATATGGCCCTTGTCCAGTTTCTCGTTGATCCATTGACCCCGGGAGGAGGTATTTCGTTATGAACGACATTCTTAAAACGTACATGGAGCGGTTCCGCGAGAACCGGCACACCCTGCGGCGCTACACCGCATTTGTGCTGGCACTTGCCATGATCACCACCCTGTTCGTCAACTGGCAGCTGCATGGCGTGGGCATCTCGATGACCGCGCAGTACCAGTGCGGCGAGGAGGAGCACACCCACACCGCGGATTGCTACACCAAGGTGCTCACCTGCGGTTACGAGGAAGGCGAGCTTGAAAATGCGGACGAGGTGGCCGCCGCTGCTGCGACCAGCCAGCCCACCGTTGAGGCTGAGCCCATGCCGCTGTCGCTGGAGCCGCAGATCGAGTTTGTGCCCCACGAGCACACCGAGGACTGCTACACCGAGGTGCAGACTCTGACCTGCATGGAGGAAGAGCACGTCCACGGTGACGACTGCTTCGACCCTGAGGATGGCAGCCTGATCTGCGACAAATTTGAGCATACCCACGACGAAAGCTGCTATACCACCGAGTACGAGCTGACCTGTGGACTGGAAGAGGGCGAGCTTGTGGAGCAGGTGGTGGAGCCCACCCAGAGCGCCGAGCTGGCGGCTATGGCTGTGGCCGAGCCTGTGGCACTGGAGCCGACGGTGGACACCGTGGAGCCCATCTACCACCACCACACTGACGCCTGCTACGAGGAAGTGCTTACCTGCCCCCTGCCGGAGCATCACCACACTGTAGCCTGCCTGAGCGACACCTCCGCCGACGTTGAGACCCCCGAGGAGTGGCAGGCCGCCAACGCCGAGGCCGTGATGACCGGCAACTGGGACGAGGACCTGCTCAGCGTGGCAAAGACCCAGCTGGGCTACGAGCAGAGCGAGAAAAACTTCGAGATCGACCCCGCAGACGGCGTGACCCTGCACTACTACTCCCGCTACGGCCAGTCTTACGGCAACCCCTACGGCGAGTGGGACGTGATGTTCCTCTCCTACTGCCTGAAGTACGCCGGTATCCCCCAGAGCGCCATCCCGCAGGAGGCCAGCGTGCTTGCCCTGCGCAGCTCCATGAGCGACATGGACTGGCTGCTGGACGGCGAGGACGGCAGCGCCGCCAATGTGGGCGACATCGTTATTTATAATAAGTACGTCACCCGCACCGTGGCTGTGGACAGCAGCGCCGATGGTGCAGCGGACGATTTGGACGACCAGTTCAGCATGGACGCTGAGGGTGAGAACGGCGCAGAGCTTGAAACTTCCGGCGCTTCTGCGTTGGATGCAGCCCCTGCCGCCGAGGACGCCCCCGCTGCCGACAGCGTGATCACCCCCGATCTCCCCGATACCGCCAACCCGGAGCAGCCCGCCGCAAAGCCGGTGGACAGCACCGGCACCTCTGCATCCGGCGCGGACACCCTTATCCCCAGCGTGGATTCCCCCGCTGCCGAGCCGCAGACCACCACCGTGACTGACGCTCAGCCCGTGGAGACCGTGGGCATCGTGAGCAGTGTGGACAGCGATGCCGACACCCTGACCGTCATCTCCGGCGACGTGGACGGCAAGGTGGCTGAGGTCACCCTTTCCAACGCCGAGGTTCTGGCCGTGGTGGATGTTGCCGCCGCCCAGTACGCAGACGAGATGCTTACCACTGCCGTTGACGGCGCCCTGCAGGCTCCCGGTATGCTTATGCTGGCGGGTGAGGAGGACGAGACTACAAGCACGTCTACGACCTACATTGATCACTTTGATGAAACCAGAGATAGTCAAAAAGGCGGTATTACCGGCATTTTGGTAAAGCAGGGTACAAAGGTCCTCAAGCCGGGAGATACTATTACACTGAAGGACGGAGATAAGCTTCATCTGACTTACTATTTCAATATCCCTGAAAAAGCCCTTTCGGGTCTCAGCAACAGAACTTTGACCTATCACCTTCCTAAGGGCATTCAATTGGAAAAAAAGAAAGATTTCAATCTGATCGATAAAACTACTAATACGAAAGTTGGTACCGGTGTAATTCAGACAGATGGTACTGTCCTTCTTACTTTCGACAATAGTTTTGATATCGAAAATCCTTTTACCGGACAATTCGATTTTCAGGCAAAAGCTTCCGCCGTTAGCAGTGGGGAAGACACTCAGATCCACTTCCCCACCAACCTGGATCTTGTTGTCAAACTGCCGCGCGATCTTGCCATTAAAAAGGAAGGCGCTACTCCCGTTGTGGAGAAGGGCATCACCTACATTAAATACACGATCACCGTCTCTTCTGAGGATGGCTGGAGCCAACCCATTGAAATTCTGGATGAGCTCCAAAACAACGACACGATTGCGGGCGAATACGACCAAAAAAGCTTTACGCTGGTCAAAAATAATGATGAGACCCCTGTAACCAGTTACACCAACCAATTTACAACCTCCACCGATGGCAAACCCACCTTCCATATTACTGGTTTGGCAGCATTGAAGGCCGGCGAGAAATATAAGCTGACCTATCGTGTTAAGATAACCAAAAACACTGCTACAGGTGCCGGTCACGTTGAGTTCCAAAATAAAGCGCGTTCCAACAACGAAAATGATTGGAAGTGGTGGACGACTAGTTTTGAAGACCGTATCTGGAAAAACGGTTCTTACGATCCCGACACCGACAAAATCACATGGACTGTGACGGTCAAGAACCCTTATGGTCAAAACCTGAAGGGTTCTAAGGTCGTGGACACGATCACTAAGGGGGGTGCCCTGATCGAAGGCAGCATTACGCTGACCGAAACCAAAGACAAAGATAATAAAACGAGCAACACTGTTATTGACAGTGCTATTACACCTTACGGAAGCAAAAATGGTTTTGAGTATACCTTTACTCAGGATGCCGATGGCAAGGAGTATCAGTTTACCTATGTAACGTCCGCGCCGAAAGACACTGACGGCAATTTCCAAACGGTGCATAACGATTCCAAGATCAAGATAGACGATAAGGATTACACAGCCGAAAAGGATGTTACGCCGTCCGACCGTAAATGGAACTTTAATAAAAGCGCCACCGGCAAGTTTACCTCTACCGGTGAAAATCAGTACACTGCGGGCTGGCAGATTTCTTCCGATGTGCCCAATACCTGGACTGAGTATACCTTTGTTGACCAAATCAAAGTTCCTGAGAATGTTAAGCACTACGGTATTGCTTCGGAGCTGGAGGAGGAGATCCGTGATCACCTGACCTTTACAAACGCAGACAACCAAACGCTTAATGCTGATAACGCCTGTATTGAAGTTACGATCGACTACTATAAAGAATCCTTCAGTGACATAAGCGATGCCCAAAAATACAATAAGCTTGAAGTTAATGATGACAGCAGCGAAGTACACACCTTTATCATCCATCTGAAGAACAAAGGCACGTACACCGGTACTTCCCCTGTCAAGCGCATGAACATCAGCAGCTATTATACGCACGTAGACACCACGAAAGTTCCGGCAGGTGCAGAGATCGACATCAAAAATAATGACGCCAAATATTATTATAAAAAGAACACAGATAAAACCGGTCTTACTAAGGGTGTATCCACAACCGACTCGGGTACTAATGGTTATTACGGTAGTCGCAATACGAACTACCAGTCTATTGCAACCGAGGACTATAAGTCCGGCATGAAAGTATACTACGAGCTTGTTCTGGATATTTCCAGTTTGAAAACGTTCCACCAGGACAAGGACGGAAATTATACCGTTACAGTAACCGATACACTCCCCAACGGACTTACTTTTAAGGAAGACAGTGCCAAAGGCTTCTTTGGCTGGAGTAATTGGTGCCAGCAGCATTCAACAAATTGGGAACTTGACTTCAGTAAGAAGACCAACTTTGAAGCCACCTGCAAGGGTCAGACCATTACTTTTAAGTTCAAAAACCTCGATAAGGTTCAATTTGAACTTGAAAAGGGTGAAGGCAGCAGATTGACGCACCTCCTTGTCCGCTATGCGGCAACTGTTAAGGACCCCAAGTGGGATAACCCGAAAACCACAACCGGAACCTATACCAATACGGCAAAGTGGGATGGCAACGATGCTGAGGCTACCATTACCTTAAACCGTGCCCTTGAATACCTGACCAAGAGTGCAAAGGCTGAAGCAGTTAAAGCTGAAGGTAAGCTTGTGGTGCATTACAGTCTGGATATCAACCCCGCTTGGGCAGATCTGCTGGAGGGCGGCGACACGGTGACCCTGACCGATACGCTGGCTGTGCAGGACCAGAATGCTACGGCGCATCTGGATATGGACAGCGTAAAGCTGTACGATTATCCCTATAAAGAGGGTACTAGCCAGCCGCTGCCGACTACAAGCTACGGCATGATCTACAAGCGTGACAGCAGCACTGGTCATGACACCCACACCATGACGTTTACGCTGGACGATTCTCACGGTTATGTATTAAAGTACGATTACGTACTGGATTCTAACGATGAAGTGAAGCTTTCGAATGAAGCAGAGCTTACAGGCAATCACCACGCCAAGAAGGACGTAACGACCAAAACGCTGGGTGCCAGCGGTTCTGTATCCAAAAGTATGTTCACGCTGTATAAGGTCGATAGCCTGAACTCCTCCACACGCTTGCAGGGTGCAAAGTTCAATCTCTCGTACTACAATGGGACAAAGTTCGTCAATCACGAGGGTCAGTCTGTGCATATCACCGATGAAAAGGGCGAGATCGTCCTTCACCTCGGTGATAACCTGAAAGACGATCAAAGCGGCGGGCACTTCAACATCAAGACTGATACGCTCTACAAGCTTGTCGAGACCGCGCCGCCTGCTGGCTACAAAATGGGTACGCCAGATGAAACCACTGTGTATGTCATCTTTGCCAAAACGGAAGGCCAAACTGCTGATGAGGCTTGGGATGCAACTAAAAAACCCGAAGATTTGAAGAAAGATGATGTGGTGATCGTAACCGGCGGCCAGCAAAAGAATTACAACGTGTATAATACCCGTACCTGGCTGACCATCCAGAAGTTCTGGCAGGATGAGGACGGCCGCACGATCCCCGGTGACAACGCGCCGGAGACTGAGGTCACCGTGTATCTGTATCGTAAAGATAAAGATGGCAACAAAGATCCCGCCTTCAAAGAAACCATTAAGCTTTACCAAAAAGACAACTGGACCTATGTTTACAAGAAAGTGAATGACGATTTCTTCTACTATATCGAGGAAGCTTCTACCGGCGGCAAGTACGACGTGACCTACAGCGAAAGCAACAATACCGGTGTGGAAAAAGGCGGTCTGCTTACGCTGACCAACAAGGAGATCGTTGGCTACGAGCTCCCCTCTACCGGCGGCACCGGTACATTCCCGTATACAGCCGTGGGCGGCACAATGATGCTGTCTGCGCTGGCATATAGTTTTATCCACCGCAAGCGCAGACGCGAAGGGAGGGCAGATGACTAAACTGCACTTCCCTGCCGGACGCCCGAGGCTGAGCCCCCGCCCGCCCAGCGCAAAGTTTACGCGATAAACCGAACAAAAACGACACCCCTACCCCCCCCCTGTGCAAAATGCAGGGGGCGGCAAGGGGCAGAAAAGAAAGGGGCTTTTTCCATGAAAAAAGCAATGAAGAAACTCATGGCTGCGCTGCTGGCAGTTGCTATGGTTTGCGCCATGGCCATCCCGGCGTGGGCAGATGGTGGTGCTGGTGCTACCACTGGCGAGGGTAAGATCACCATTGATAACGCTGTTATAGGTCATACCTATAAGATCTACCGTATTCTGAATCTTCAGTACAATGAAACTGCTAAGTCCTTCCGCTATGAAAAAAATGATAAGTGGGGAGCTTTTGTTGATGAGCAGTCGGACAAGTTAGCTGTTGACGCCAACGGTGTTGTTACTTGGAAAAAGGGAGTATCCGCTGAAAAAGATGGCGCTCCCATTAAGGCACTTGCAATAGCTGCCGGTCAGTATGTTAAGGATCAGGGTACTGCCTTCGCTGCTGACGACTCTAAAGTAGCAGCCTCGAGCACTGTAATCTTCGATAACCTGCCCCTCGGCTGGTATCTGGTGGTTTCTGACCTGACCAACGATGCGATCTGCTCCATTGATACCACTGCAAAAGAAGTGACCATCAAGGAAAAGAACGGTGTCCCCACTGTGACAAAGGAAGTTGAGTACGCTTCCGGCTCTTGGGGTCAGGGCAACGACGGCAACGTTGGCGATACCGTAAACTTCCAGACCACCATCTACGTGACCGATGGTAACCCCACCAACTACGTTCTGCACGATAAGATGTCCAATGGTTTGACCTTTAAGGAGGATTCCATTGCCGTAAAGGTAAATGACACCACTCCCATTACTAACTACACGGTAAAGTACACCAATACCGATAAGTGCACTTTTGAGATTTCTTTCCCCAATGGTACTCTGCATACCAACGATAAGGTGGTTGTAACCTACTCCGCTACCATTAACAGCAATGCTGTGGTTGGTACTGCCGGCAACGACAACGAAACTTGGCTGAAGTACGGCGAATCGGGCAAGACCATCCCCAGCAATACCAAGACCTATACTTGGAAATTCAATATCTTCAAGTACTTCACCGATAGTGACGACACCATGCAGTATCTGGCTAATGTTGAGTTCGTGCTGTACCGCAAGAATGCCGACGATAAGGCTGAGTACGCAAAGTTCGATTCCAACAACAAGCTGTCCGGTTGGACTGAAGCTGAGAATGAAGCCACTAAGCTTAAGACTAACGCAACCTCCATTGTTGGCGTTGAAGGTCTGGACAAAGGCACCTACTTCCTGAAGGAAACCGCAACTCCCGACGGCTTCAACGGCCTGACCTCTGATGTGGAAGTTCTGATTGACAGTAGCTGCAACACCCTCTCGGGCGCTACTTACACGGTCCAGTATAGGATGGACAATGAGGAAGATTTTGCGGGTGCCGGTGATGCAAAAATTGTTCCCATCGAGAACAAACGCGGTACTACCCTGCCCGGCACCGGCGGCATCGGCACCACCATCTTCTATGTGATCGGCGGCGGCCTGATGGCTGCAGCAGCTATCCTGCTCATCACCAAAAAGCGCATGGAGAACCACTAAGCTCTCCTTTCCCCCGGCACAGAGCGGGGCCGCAAGGCTCCCTGCTCTGATCCTGAAACTATAACGTTAGGGAGTAGCCCATGAAAAAGAACAAAAGCACCATTATATTGATCCTCGTCTTTTTCGTGGGTCTATCCGTGATGTTATACCCCACTATCAGCGATTACGTCAACCAGCGCAACCAGTCCCGCGCGGTGGCAAACTACGCGCAGGACGTGGACAACATGACCGATGCGGATTACAGCGCCTATTTTGACGCCGCCGATGCCTTTAACGCACAGGTGGCCGCCAACGAAAACGCCCTTTACCGCCCGGATCAGCTTACCGGCTACAACGAAACGCTGGATATTACCGGCACCGGTATTATGGGTTACATCACCATCTCCAAAATCGGCGTGGAGCTGCCCATCTACCACGGCACCAGCGACAGCGTGCTGCAGATCGCCGCAGGCCACTTGGAGGGCACCAGCCTGCCGGTGGGCGGCGCGTCCACCCACGCGGTCATCTCGGCGCACCGCGGCCTGCCCAGCGCAAAGCTGTTTACCAACCTCGACCAGCTGGAAGTGGGCGATACCTTTACCATCACCGTGCTGGACCGGGTGCTCACCTACGAGGTGGACAAAATCTCCATCGTGCTGCCCACCGAGACCGATGAGTTGAAGATCGCCGAAGGCAAGGACTACGTCACCCTGATGACCTGCACCCCCTACGGCATCAACACCCACCGCCTGCTGGTGCGCGGCCGCCGCGTAGAGACCCCGGATCAGTACAAGCACCTCCGCGTTACCGCCGAAGCGCTTAAAATTGAACCCATTATTGTTGCGCCCATTATGGCGCTGCCCATGCTGCTGATCTTGCTGATCGGTATGCTGATTTCCACACGCAAACCCAAGAAAACGAGAGGTGAAGAACATGAAAAGCATTGATCTGCGTCATCGTCTGGCGGCTGTGCTGCTGGCTATGTGCCTTGTGGTATGCTGCGCCCTGCCGGCGTTTGCCACCAGTGCCAACATTGTGCTGGGGCGTCTGGGCTCGCTCCACGTCCGTCTGTACGACACCCACAACGATGTGCCCCTGCGCGGCGGCGAGCTGACCCTGTATCAGGTGGCCTCCGTCAAGCGCACCAACGGCAACCTGTACTTTGACTATACCGGCGATTTTACGGGCTGCGGTGTCGTGCTGGGCGATCTTTCCGACAGCACGCTGGCAGACCAGCTGGTAAAGTATCTGCCCGCTGTGCCCGCCATTGCCGCCCAGCAGGACGTGAACGAAGAGGGCTATGCCAACATTACCAAGCTGCCGCAGGGTCTGTACTTGGTGGTGCAGACCGAGGCATCCCACGGCTACGAGGCCATCAAACCCTTCCTTGTGTCCATTCCCATGCCCGATGGCGACAACTGGATCTACGATGTGGACGCCACCCCCAAGGTAGGCGCTACCATCCCGGAAACGCCGGACACCCCCGACACCCCGGATGTGCCTGACACGCCGCCGGATACGCCCGACACACCGGACACCCCCGATCTCCCGGAGCAGCCGGACACCCCGGATACGCCGGTGAGCCCCGGCACACCGGATAACCCGGTAAGTCCCGACAGCCCGGACAACCCGGTAAGCCCCGAGAATCCGGATAACCCGGTCTCCCCTTCCAACCCCGATAAGCCTGTTCTGCCCCAGACCGGCCAGTTGAACTGGCCCGTGCCGGTGCTGGCCTGCAGCGGCGTGCTGCTGTTTGCCGCAGGCTGGGTGCTGAACCGTCAGGGCAAAAAGGAAAACTGACTTTGCGCTCCTTTCTTTTCGGTATAGCTTGGCGTGGCGTTGCCGAATTTGCTCCCCCGCAAGGGGGAGCATTTTTTGTGCCCTTTCCCCTGCCGGGCGCAGCACGATTTTGAATGCGCTCCGCGTTGCTCTGCGCATAATCAGCGGAAAATATATTTTTTAATTTGCAATTCTGGAAAATCTGCGGATTTTCCAGAATTGCCTTTTCACGGGTGGGGTTTGGGCACGAACCCTCTCAGGCATCTCGCTTTGCTCGATGCCAGCTCCCCCGAAGGGGGAGCTTTTTGGGTGGAGCTGGCGAACGCAGTGAGCCTGAGGGGGTACACGCAAAAGAGCCGCTGTACAATTTGTACAGTGGCTCTTGTTTTATGCAGTTTGTTTATGTCTTACTGCTGCTGGGCGGCCTTTTTGGCCTCCAGTGCCAGAATGGCGTCGCGGCGGCTCAGGTTGATGCGGCCCTGCTGGTCGATGTCGGTCACCTTGACCACGATGGCATCGCCCACGGCAACCACGTCCTCTACCCGCTCCACGCGCTTGGTATCCAGCTTGGAGATGTGCACAAGGCCTTCCTTGCCCGGGGCGATCTCCACAAAAGCACCAAAGTTCATCAGGCGGGTCACCTTGCCCTTGTAGATGGCACCGATCTCGGGATCCTCCACAATGGTCTTGATGGTAAAGATGGCGCGCTTTGCGTCCTCCTGATCCA
>ERZ840057.1069-NODE-1069-length-24750-cov-5.068799_pt1 | contig 24750 bp, 19 predicted proteins | sample MGYA00519907_ERZ840057 | MGnify/ENA primary metagenome ERZ840057 (study PRJEB31850, sample SAMEA3708862) | human gut metagenome | biome: human gut; feature: human-associated habitat; material: faeces | place: China | collected 2014 ...
AAAACATATAAGATATATTAATTTCATTTATAAAGATAAATATGCTATTCTGTAAGTAACGAAAGATTGTCCCGTTTTTAGGGGACTATGATTCAGACAAATGGAGGATAAAAATGAGTACAGTCAGACGCGTTTATGTGGAGAAAAAGCCGGAATTTGCGATTAAGGCGAAAGATCTGAAGCATGAAATCAAGCACTATCTGAACATCCAGACCGTAACCAACGTACGGGAGCTGATCCGGTACGATGTAGAAAATATCAGTGATGAGACATATGAGAAAGCATGTAAAGTAGTCTTTGCAGAGCCGCCGGTTGATATCTGCTATCAGGAAGATTTCCCGCGTGCAGAAGGTGCGAGAGTATTTTCCGTAGAATTCCTTCCGGGACAGTTTGATCAGAGAGCCGATTCTGCCGTACAGTGCGTGCAGTTCTTAAAAGAAGACGAGCAGCCGATCATCCGCTCCGCTGTTACGTATGTTATCGAAGGAGAGATGACTGATGAGCAGTTTGACGCAGTCAAAGCACACTGCATCAATCCGGTAGACTCCAGAGAGACAGGACTTGAAAAACCGGAAACCCTCGTGACAAAATTTGAAGAGCCTGCAGACGTCAAAATCTTCGACGGATTCATCGACATGCCGGAGGCAGAATTAAAAGCCCTGTATGATTCCCTCGGCCTTGCCATGACCTTCAAAGACTTCCTGCATATCCAGAACTACTTCCGCGGCGAAGAAAAACGAAATCCATCCATGACCGAGATCCGCGTACTCGATACCTACTGGTCCGATCACTGCCGCCATACCACCTTCTCCACCGAGCTTACTAACGTGACCTTCGGCGAAGGCGACTACTACGAGCCGATGAAAAAAAGCTACGACCGCTACTTAAGCGACCGCGAGGTACTCTACAAAGGCCGTGACGACAAATTCATCTGCCTTATGGACCTTGCCCTTCTGGCAATGAAAAAACTGAAATCCGAAGGAAAACTCGCAGATCAGGAAGAGTCTGATGAAATCAACGCATGCTCCATCGTCGTACCGGTAGATGTAGACGGAAAAGACGAAGAGTGGCTGATCAACTTCAAAAACGAGACCCACAACCACCCGACCGAGATCGAGCCGTTCGGTGGTGCAGCAACCTGCCTTGGCGGTGCAATCCGTGACCCGCTTTCCGGCAGAACCTATGTATATCAGGCGATGCGTGTGACCGGAGCCGCAGATCCGACCCGTCCGCAGAGCGAGACACTCGAAGGAAAACTTCCGCAGAAAAAACTCGTAAGAGAAGCAGCACACGGCTACAGCTCCTATGGAAACCAGATCGGTCTTGCAACCGGCTATGTCAAAGAAGTTTACCATCCGGACTACGTGGCAAAACGTATGGAGATCGGAGCTGTCCTTGGAGCAGCACCGCGCCGTGCCGTTGTCCGTGAAAATTCCGATCCGGGCGATATCATCATCCTGCTCGGCGGCCGTACCGGAAGAGACGGCTGCGGCGGTGCAACCGGTTCCTCCAAAGTACATACGACAGAATCCATCGAGACCTGCGGTGCAGAGGTACAGAAAGGAAACGCACCGACTGAGCGTAAACTGCAGAGACTGTTCCGCCGCGAGGAAGTCAGCCTTCTGATTAAAAAATGCAACGACTTCGGTGCAGGCGGAGTTTCCGTTGCCATCGGCGAGCTGGCACCGGGCCTTAAGATCAATCTGGACAAAGTACCGAAAAAATATGCCGGCCTCGACGGAACCGAGATCGCCATCTCCGAGTCCCAGGAGCGTATGGCCGTTGTCATCGACCCGAAAGACCGTGAGCAGTTCCTGAAATATGCCGCAGAAGAGAACCTGGAGGCAACCGAAGTTGCAGTCGTAACCGAGGACCCGCGTCTGGTACTCTCCTGGAGAGGAAAAGAGATCGTCAATATTTCCCGTGCATTCCTGGATACCAACGGAGCACATCAGGAGAATGATGTCTTCGTAGAGATTCCAAAAGCAGAGGACACCCCGTTAAAAAGAAGCGGTGACATTGCCGACGTGAAAGAAAAATGGCTGTCCACCCTGTCAGACCTCAACGCATGCTCCCAGAAAGGTCTTGTCGAGATGTTTGACTCCTCCATCGGAGCAGCCAGCGTGCTGATGCCGTACGGTGGAAAATATCAGCTGACTGAAACTCAGGCCATGGTTGCAAAAGTGCCGGTTCCGGATGGAAAAACCAACACCGTTACCATGATGAGCTACGGCTTTGATCCATACGTATCGAGCTGGAGCCCGTATCACGGAGCAGTCTATGCCGTAACCGAGTCCCTGTCCCGCATCGTGGCAGTCGGCGGCGATTACAGCAAAGTCCGCTTCACCTTCCAGGAATATTTCCGCAGAATGACTGAGGATCCGCACCGCTGGAGCCAGCCGTTCGCAGCACTTCTTGGTGCATACGACGCACAGATGGGCTACGGCCTGCCGTCTATCGGAGGAAAAGACAGTATGTCCGGTACCTTCAACCATATCGATGTACCGCCGACACTCGTATCCTTCGCGGTTGACGTTGCAAAATTAAAAGATGTAGTATCTCCGGAGCTGAAAAACACAGGAGACAAACTCGTGTGGATCCACCTTCCAGTCGACGCACATCTGCTTCCAGAGTACGAAGGCGTCATGGAAACCTACAGAAAACTGCATGAGGATATGCAGAACGGCCGTGTGAAAGCCGCTTATGTCGTAGACCGTCAGGGTATCGCAGCAGCCGTATCCAAGATGGCATTCGGTAATGCTCTTGGCGTAACCATCGAGCACAATGTAGACGAGAGAGATCTCTTTACTCCATATATTGCAGATCTGATCTGCGAAGTTCCGGCTGAAAAAGTCGGAGAGCTGGCAAGCACCTACACCGTCATCGGTGAAGTGACAGACAAACCGGTTCTTTCCTATAAAGACACCGAAATCACCATCCGCGAGGCCGTTTCCGCATGGAACAAACCGCTGGAAAAAGTATTCAAGACCGTATCCGGTGCAGAGCTTCCGGAGGTAGATGCCCTGAATGTGGCAGCAGCAGACGAAAACGGAATTGTTGCAGACAGCTGCTATCAGGCAAAGAGCATCCACGTATGCTCCCACAAGCTGGCACAGCCGACCGTATTCATTCCGGTCTTCCCGGGAACGAACTGTGAGTATGACAGCACCAGAGCTTTCGAGCGTGCCGGTGCAAAAGTTATCACTCAGGTATTCAGCAACCTTTCCGCAGAAGACATCCGCGGTTCTGTCGATGCCTTTGAAAAAGCCATCAACCAGGCGCAGATCATCATGTTCCCTGGCGGATTCTCCGCAGGTGATGAGCCGGATGGATCAGCAAAATTCTTTGCAACCGCATTCCAGAATGCGAAGATCAAAGAAGCTGTTACCAAACTGCTGAATGAGAGAGACGGACTTGCCCTTGGTATCTGCAACGGATTCCAGGCACTGATCAAACTGGGACTCGTTCCGTACGGTGAGATTCTCGGACAGACGGAGGATTCCCCGACTCTGACCTTCAACACCATCGGACGCCATATTTCCAAGATGGTTTACACGAAGGTTGTGACCAACAAATCCCCATGGCTGGCAGGCGCCGAGCTTGGCGGTGTTTACACCAACCCGGCATCCCACGGAGAGGGACGTTTCGTAGCATCGAAAGAGTGGATCGACAAGCTGATGGCAAACGGCCAGATTGCAACCCGCTACTGCGATGTCAACGGAAACCTGACCAACGACGAGTACTGGAATGTCAACGGTTCCTACTGCGGAATCGAGGGTATCACCAGCCCGGACGGCCGTGTCTTTGGTAAGATGGCACACGCAGAGCGCCGCGACAACGGCGTAGCAGTCAACGTCTACGGAGAGCAGGATCTGAAGATCTTTGAGTCCGGTGTTGCTTACTTTAAATAAAATAAAACCAAAATAGAAGATTCCCGCAGAGAGGAAGAAAGCTCCTTTCTGTGGGGATTTTTTTGTCAGAAACAGTAATTTCTGATTTCGAAAAAAAATTTGATTATGCGCCGCGGTGCAGTTATAACGCAATATTTTGCTTTATTAACAAAAGTAATAAGGTCAAATAGTAGAAATATTCTGAAAAAACGAAAGATTTCGATAGTCTCAACACATTACATATATGACGGACCCGGAAGAGAAGGACAGCGAAATAACAGGAGGGAGAAAGAAGTGTATGAGACAAGAGAAGGAACGATTTTTTCAGATCATATTCGAGGAAAACAGTCATGTGCTGTTCCGTTATATCTGCGGTCAGTTGAACAATGACCGGGAGACGGCGAAGGATGTGCTGAACGATGTATGGGAGGTATTGGTGGTAAAATTTGAAACCGTTGCCGATCTCGAAGGAGAAGAGATGACGAAATGGCTGTTCTGTGTGGCAAAAAACAAGATCAAGAATCAGCGCAGAAAACATTATTATCAGAATGAAGTTTCCTATACACAGTATCAGAAAGAGAACAGAAATGAAGGGGAGGCGGCCGCGACAGCCGAGATTGAGGAACGAATGGTGATGCAGAACTGCATCCAGAACCTGAATCCGATGGATCAGCGCATTTTCTGGGGGAGAGCATATGGATTCAGCTACAAAGAGCTCAGCGGATTCTGCAAGAAAAGCGAGCAGGCGCTGCAGTGCCAGTACAGCCGCGCAATCAAGAAACTGCAGGGAATGATGAGTCAGGAAATCAGTCTGACGAGAGCGTAGAAAATGGAAATGGTATGCAGCGGAAACCTCAACTCTTACAATCTAAAAACAATAGAAATATCTAAAAAATTCTCTGCAGGAGAATATCCTGTGTCTAAAAATAAAGTGTTACCGTTTACATATCAAAAATCCGTTTTCCTCGTTGTCGTGGCGCGGAAATTGTGTTAAAATATTTTTAGAAAATTCACACGATGTGCGAGAAGGCAGAAAGGATGAAAACAACATGAAGGATGAGTACGTAGCCTATGTAGGCACTTATACCCATGGAAGCAGCATTGGTATTCATTTATATGATGTAAATGTAGAAGAAGGCACTCTGACAGAGCGAAAAGTCATACCGGTCAACAACTCTTCCCACATTGCCCGTTCCTTAAACGGCAAATACCTGTATTCGATTGCAGATGAAGGCGTTGCAGTGTTTGCAGTGGAGGATGACGGAGACCTGACCCCGATCAACAAAGTAGACATTGACGGCATGCGCGGCTGCTATCTGTCGGTGGACAAAACCGGAAGATACCTGTTCGTGGCAGGCTATCATGACGGAAAAGTAACCGTTGTACATACCCATAAGGACGGCCGCCTCGGAAGTCTGATGGACGGCGTGTTCCACAAGGGCCTTGGCAGTGTGGCAGAGCGTAACTTCCGCCCGCATGTCAGCTGTGTCGTTCCTACACCGGACAACAAATATGTCTGCGCAGTCGACAACGGCATTGACCAGATCAAAATGTACAAGCTGAACACACAGCGTGACCGCCTGAAACTGGTGGATATCCTGCGCTGTGAGCGTGAATCAGGTCCGAGAGAGATCGTTTTCAGTGAATCCGGAAAATACGCGTATGTCATTTACGAGCTGATGAACAAAGTCGATGTATTCAGCTACCGTGATACAGGAAACGGACCGGAATTTGAAAAACTGCAGTCGATCAGCACCACATCCGCGAACGTGGACCAGGCGCACGACGCTGCATCCGGCATGTGCCTTTCCCCGGATCACCACTACCTGTTTACTTCTACAGCCGGAGACAATACCGTAGCAATGTTCCATATCGACCCGGAGACCGGATGCCTGGAGAAGAAGTTTGCACTTCCGATCAGCGGCGAATATCCAAAGGATATTGCAATGTTCCCGGACGGAAAACATATCGCAGTGGCAAACCATGAGTCCAACACGATCACAACATTTACTGTTGATTATGAGAAAAACGTGCTGGTTCAGAAAGGCCGCCCGATGAAAGTGGAGACGCCGAACTGTATTCTGATTACGAAAAAAGGCGTTCACTAAAAAAATAACGCAAAAATGCCTGCAGGAAGAACTGTATCCCGCAGGCATTTTTTGTGTTGAAGCCAGAAAGAAGCAGTCCGGCCTTTATTTCTCGTCCAGAGCCCAGACTTTCTTTACATTGTCCAGTTTGGCGCTCATGCCGACGAGCAGTGCGTCCGCCAGGACAAGAGCGGTCATGCATTCAACGACAACAACGGCGCGCGCAACGACGATCGGGTCGTGGCGGCCTTTGATTTCGATGGCAATGTTTTCACCATCTTTGTTGATGGTCTGCTGGGAAGCAGCAACGGACGGGGTCGGTTTGAAACCAGCCCGGACAACGATATCGCTTCCGTCGCTGATACCGCCTAAAATACCGCCGGCGTGGTTGGTCAGCTTGACAATGGAGCCGTCCGCATTTACATGGAAGGCATCGTTATTGGTAAGCCCGGTAGCTGTGCAGACCGAGAAACCGTCTCCGATTTCCACGCCTTTTACGGCGCCGATGGAGACGAGTGCTTTTGCAAGGTTGGCATCGAGCTTTTCAAACACCGGATCGCCGACACCGGCCGGCATATGGTGAACGACACATTCGACCACACCGCCGACGGAATTTTTTTCTGCCATGGCTTTTGTTAAAAGCTCGGAAGCCTTTTCGGCAGCCTCTGCATCCGGCATATTCAGGGCGTTATTCGCGATTTCAGCGGCATCAAAAGACTGGATTTCCACGTCACCGATGGAGCGGGTGTAGGCGGAAACGGTGATGCCAAGCTCAGAGAGCATTTTTAAGGCAATAGCACCTGCAGCCACGCGTGCGATCGTCTCGCGTCCTGAGGAGCGTCCGCCGCCGCGGTAGTCGCGGAAACCGTATTTTGCATCAAACGTATAGTCGGCGTGGCCCGGTCTGTAATAGGAAGCAATGTCGCTGTAATCTTTGGAATGCTGATCCTCATTCCATACCACCATGGAAATCGGGGTACCGGTCGTTTTTCCTTCGAAAGTGCCGGATAAAATCTGAACGGTATCGGATTCTTTCCGTTTTGTGGTAAAGCGGTTCTGTCCCGGCTTCCTGCGGTCGAGGTAAACCTGAATATCCTCCTCGGAAAGCGAAAGGCCGGCCGGCACTCCGTCCACAACAACGCCCACGCCTTTTCCATGAGACTCTCCCCAGGTGGTCAGTCTGAAGATGGTACCAAATGATGATCCTGCCATATATAAAGTCCTCCTGAATTTTTTCGTATATTTATAAAATAACTGGAAAAGATTTCTAATAAATTATACCGGAAAGTAAAACATTCGTAAAGCTCTTTTTCAGAGACGAAATTCACCGTTATACCGTTTGACAAACGAAAAGGCAGCACGTATAATGAGAATGTATTTTCGGGCAGTGAAAGCCGGTAAAATAAAACAAACAAAAAGGAAGAGTGTGCATGAATTTTTTAGACAAAATGGAGCGAAAATATGGGAGATACGCGTTAAGCCATCTGACGATGTACATTATCGTAACGTACATTGCGGGCTATATCATTCAGCTTGCGGCCCCCATTATGAGACAGTATCTGACACTGGAACCATATTATATTCTGCACGGACAGATCTGGCGTCTGGTGAGCTGGATTCTGATTCCGCCGAGCAGCCTTGATATCTTTACGATCATCATGCTGTTTTTCTATTACTCAATCGGAACAAGCCTTGAGAGAGCCTGGGGAGATTTCAAGTATAATGTTTACATCTTTTCCGGTATTCTGATGACCATTATCGGTTCCTTCCTGCTGTATGGAATCTTATATGCAGTCAACGGATATCCGTCGCTGATGGGAGCGGCATTCAGCACTTACTACATCAGCCTCTCGATTTTCCTCGGCTTTGCGATCAGCTTCCCGGATATGCAGGTACTGCTGTATTTCATTATTCCGATCAAAATCAAATGGCTGGCATACCTTGACGTAGCGCTTCTCGCCTACAGCATGATTACCAGCATCATGAGCGGAAACTGGGCAGGATGTGTTGTTATTCTTTGTTCCCTTGCAAACGTCCTTGTGTTCTTCCTGATGACAAGAAAAGGAAAACGCGGCTCTTTCCAGCAGAACAGACGCCGGAAGGAATTCAAAAAGGCCGTTTCAAGAGGCGAAGCCGAATACCGCAATCCGAACGGGATCACAAAACACAAATGTGCGATCTGCGGCCGGACCGAAAAAGATGATCCGAATCTGGAGTTCCGTTTCTGTTCCCGATGCAACGGAAACTATGAATACTGCCAGGATCACCTGTTTACGCATGAACATGTAAAATAAAGAAGGAGAGAAAGTATGAGAAGAACGAAAATTGTCTGCACCATGGGACCAAATACCAACTCCCGTGACCTGATGAAAAAACTGATTGAAACCGGAATGGATGTTGCTCGTTTTAATTTTTCTCATGGAGACCACAATGAGCAGAAAATGCGTATGGATATGCTGAAAGAGCTTCGAAAAGAGCTGAAAACTCCTGTGGCAATCCTTCTGGATACCAAAGGACCGGAAATTCGTACCGGCGTTTTAAAAGATGGAAAAAAAGTAAATCTGGTAACCGGACAGACTTTTACCCTGACAACCGTTCAGGAGACCGGAGATGAAAATCACTGTTCTGTCAGCTACACCGGCCTTACGGAAGATATCAAAGAGGGAGATACGATTTTGATCGATGATGGTCTGATCGGCCTGCGCGTAGAAAAAGTAAATGCACCGGAAATTGTCTGTACCGTAGTAAACGGCGGCGAGCTCGGAGAAAAAAAGGGCGTGAATGTACCGAACGTTTCGATCAATCTTCCGAACCTGACGGAGAAAGACAAAGGAGATCTTCTCTTTGGTATTGAACAGGATATTGATTTTGTAGCGGCTTCCTTTATCCGGAATGCAGAGGCAATTAATGAAATCCGTGAGTTCCTTGTGGCAAACGGAGGAGAGCATATTGATATCATTGCCAAGATCGAAAATGCGGAAGGTGTGCAGAACATCGACAGCATCATCGATGCGGCAGATGGTGTGATGGTTGCAAGGGGAGATCTTGGTGTAGAGATTCCGGCGTGCCAGGTACCGCATGTACAGAAAATCATCATTGAAAAATGCAATCATAAATACAAACCGGTTATCACAGCAACCCAGATGCTGGATTCCATGATCCGGAACCCGCGTCCGACCCGTGCAGAGGTAGCCGATGTTGCGAATGCAATTTATGATGGAACGGATGCGATCATGCTCTCCGGCGAAACAGCAGCCGGAAAATATCCGATCGAGGCAGTTACCATGATGGGAGAGATTGCCGAGCAGACGGAGCGTTATCTGAAATTCGAAGATTACCGCGATGGAAAAGCGCTGGAAGGAAAGTTGAATGTTTCCGCAGCAGTCGGAAGTGCAGCCGTTTCTATGGTAGAACACATCAAAGCAGCCTGCATTGTGACCCCGACGATGTCCGGTCAGACCGCAAGACTGATTTCCAACCTTCGTCCGAGCGTACCGATTTACGGTGTTACCCCATATGAATGGGCAAGAAGAAAAATGCAGCTCTACTGGGGCGTTCGTCCGGTAACCGGATACGAGGAAGATTCTACGGAGAACATCATTTCGCATGCCATGTATATGGTGCGCCGTGAGGAGCTTGTAGAACGCGGTGATATGGTTATTTTTACGGCCGGAGACCCTGCTACCAACGAGGTGACGGGTGAAGGATATATGACAAACATGCTTCACATTATTCAGGCAAAATAAGCAGAAGAAGGAGACAAAAGAGAATGACGAAGAAGCCTTTTGTAACAAAAGAAAAACTGGAAGAAATCGCAGCAGCAGTACCAACTCCGTTTCACATTTACGATGAAAAAGGAATTCGTGAGAATGCGAAAGCGGTAAAGGAAGCTTTTTCCTGGAATCCGGGATTTCGTGAGTATTTTGCTGTGAAAGCGAACCCAAACCCGACACTGATCAAAATGCTGGGTGAATATGACTGCGGATGCGACTGCTCTTCTTACACGGAGCTGATGCTTTCCGATGCGATGGGATTTGAGAAAGATAAAATCATGTTTTCATCCAACGTAACACCGGCTGCAGAGTATCAACTGGCTGCAGAGCTTGGTGCGATCATTAACCTTGATGATATTACACATATTGATTTTCTTGAGAAAACATTAGGCTACATTCCGAAGAAAATCTGCTGCCGTTATAACCCGGGCGGACTGTTTAAAATCAGCACCGATATTATGGACAATCCGGGAGATGCCAAATACGGTATGACAACCGAGCAGATTTTCGAGGCATTCCGCATTTTGAAGGCAAAAGGGGCAGAAGAGTTCGGCATCCATTCCTTCCTTGCAAGTAATACCGTAACCAACGATTACTACCCGGTTCTGGCAAAAACACTGTTTGAGCTGGCTGTAAAGCTGCAGAAAGAGACAGGCGTAAAAATTAAATTCATCAATCTTTCCGGCGGTGTCGGAATCCCGTACAAACCGGGTCAGGAAGGCAATGACATCCGCGTGATTGGTGAGGGTGTACATAAAGTGTACGATGAAGTCCTCGTTCCGGCCGGCATGGGCGATGTTGCAATTTACACGGAAATGGGCCGTTTCATGATGGGACCGTACGGCGGACTCGTTACGCGCGCAATCCATCAGAAACACATTTACAAAGAGTATATCGGCTGTGATGCATGCGCGGTCAACCTGATGCGACCGGCAATGTACGGCGCTTACCACCACATCACGGTGATGGGAAAAGAAGATCAGCCGTGCGATCACAAATATGACGTAACAGGCTCCCTGTGCGAGAACAACGATAAATTCGCGATCGACCGCATGCTTCCGGAAGTGGAAGTCGGAGACCTCCTCTTCATCCACGACACCGGCGCACATGGATTTTCCATGGGATACAATTACAACGGAAAATTAAAATCTGCAGAGGTTCTGTTAAAAGAGGACGGCAGCTTTGAAGTCATCCGCCGCGCAGAAACCCCGAAGGATTACTTCGCTACACTGGATGGAACACCGGAGTATGAGAAGATGTTTGGAAATAAATAAGAGATAACAACAAGAAAACCCCTTTCAAAAAGAACCATGCGGCAGATGGCCGGTTCTTCGAAAGGGGTTTTCTTTCTTGCAAAAGCTGTTTTTTTGAAGGGAAGACAATAAAAAAGATCTGCATCAACGTTCGTTTTTGCAGATCTTTTTTAGCTATGCCGCTGGCCGGACTCGAACCGGCACGGTTATTCACCGCTTGATTTTGAGTCAAGTGCGTCTGCCAATTCCGCCACAGCGGCAGTGTTCGTAATCAGAACAAAGTATATTTTACCATAAAAACAACAAGGACGCAAGAGAAAAAAATGGAATAATTATCATAAAAACTTTCTAAAAAAGATTGACGAAAGGAAAAAATAGAAGTATAGTGTAGATAGTTTAGTACCATACTAAATTTTACATCATAAGTTCAAATAACGATTTATCGAAAACGCCATCGTTAGATGGTCCACAGTGTGTGGAACGAAAACTGTTGTCTTCATAGACAGCAGTTTTTTTTGTTGTCTAAAATTAGAAATGAAACATGGTTATGATTCAGTACTGTGGGAACAGCAAGAACCAGGAAGTAGAATTGTTGAAAATAGGAAAGAAAAGATGTAAAAAATCAAAATATATGGTAAAATTAGATAAAATGTAGAAAATGGAGGAAAGAACAGATGAAAGGGGAATATTATCTCGGACTTGATATGGGAAGCGGTTCGGTTGGATGGGCTGTGACAAATGAGAAGTACGAAATTTTGCGCGCACATGGAAAAACACTTTGGGGTGTACGACTATTTGACAGTGCACAGACTGCAGAAGAGAGAAGAGGGTTTCGGACAGCAAAACGAAGATTGGATCGTCGTAATTGGAGAATAGAATTGCTGCAGAAAATTTTTGCGGAAGAAGTAGAAAAGATAGATGATGGATTTTTTCGCAGAATGAAAGAGAGTCGTTACTGGCCAGAGGATAAGCGTGACAGGCAGGGAAAGTGTCCGGAACTTCCCTATGCATTGTTTGCGGATGATGATTACACAGATAAAGAATATCATAAACAGTTTCCAACCATCTATCATCTGAGAAAATGGTTAATGGAAACTGACGAAACGCCTGATATTCGTCTGATATATCTTGCTCTGCATCATATGATGAAACACAGAGGCCATTTTCTATTAAACGGAAATATCGAACAGGTAAGAGAATTTCAGACAACATTTGAACAGTTCCTTGAAGCAGTGAGGGCAGAAGAACTTGGCTTTTCTTCCGAGATTGGAGTGGAAAGAAGCAAGGAAATAGAGGCAATTTTAAAAGACCGAACATTGACCAAATCTGCGAAAAAGACAAAAGCAGTAAAAGCAATGCGGGCAGAAACATCCTGTGAAAAAGAGTGGCTGGGATTGATTACCGGTGGAACAGCAAAACTGGGAAATCTGTTTGGGGAAAAACAGATGGATACACTGGAACGGCCAAAACTTTGCTTCGCAGATGCAGGTTATGAAGAATACGCTGGAGAGATCGAAGCAGAGCTGGGAGAAAAATATGTATTAATTGAACACGCAAAAGCAGTGTACGATTGGGCTGTTCTGGCTGATATTTTGCAGAACTATTCTTCTCTTTCAGAGGCAAAAGTGGCACTTTATGAAAAGCATAAAAAGGATCTGAAAGATCTGAAAAAGCTGGTCAGAGAGAATCTTTCAAGGGAAGAATATCAGAGACTGTTTGCAAAAAAGGACGAAAAAACTAATTATTATGCGTATATCAAGGCACCAAAGCAATGTAGCCAGGAAGACTTTTACGGTTATCTGAAAAAGAATATTCTGGGCAAGATATCAGATGTGACGAAAGCATCCTGTATGCAGAAGGAAATGGAAATGGGAACGTTTCTTCCGAAACAGACTATAAAAGACAACAGTGTCATTCCGTATCAGATTCATTTATATGAATTAAATGCAATCCTGAAAAATCTGGAAGATAAAGTTCCGCTACTGAAAGAGAATGGAGAGAAGATTCAAAAGATTTTCACATTCCGCATTCCGTACTACGTAGGACCCTTAAACGGAATTCGAAAAAAAGGGGAGAAGAGTAACTGGGCGGTACGAAAAGAAGGCAAAATATATCCATGGAACTTCGATGAGATGGTAGATTTGGAAGCAAGTGCAGAGCAGTTTATTCGAAGAATGACGAATAAATGTACTTATCTGCCAAGTGAAGATGTTTTACCAAAGTATTCTCTGCTGTATAGCAAATACGAAGTTTTAAATGAATTAAATAATCTGCGTTTGGATGGAGAAAAGATATCTGTAGAGCAGAAACAGAAAATATATGAAGAAGTATTCCAGAAAAGCAGAAAGGTTACACAGAAAAAACTGAAAAACTATTTAGTGAAAGAAGGAATTACCGGAAAAGAAGTTGAAATTACCGGAATTGATGGTGATTTCAAGAGTTCTCTTACGGCATACCATGACTTTAAAGAGAAATTAACAAATCTGCCACTGAACCAGGCGGAAAAAGAATGCATCATCCTGAACGTAACGCTGTTTGGAGATGATAAAGCGATACTGAAACAGAGATTAAAGAAACTGTTTCCGGAGTTGACAGAAAAGCAAAGAGACAGCATAAGTAAACTGCCGTATCGTGGTTGGGGAAGACTCTCAAAAGTGTTTTTGGAAGAGACGGAAGCACCGGCACCGGAAACGGGAGAGGCATGGTCTATTATTCGGGCTTTGTGGGAGACGAATGACAATCTGATGCAACTGCTTAGCGAAAAATATTTGTTTGCATCGGCAATCGAAGAAAAGAATGGAAACGAACAGAAAAAACGGGATATTTCGTATGAATTAGTCGAGGAGCTTTACGTATCACCGGCAGTGAAGCGGCAGATTTGGCAGAGCCTTTTGATTGTAAAGGAAATCTGTAAAGTGATGGGAAACCCACCGAAACGTGTTTTTATAGAAATGGCAAGAGAAAAAACCGATCAGGGAAGAACTTCTTCAAGAAAAAAGAAACTGCTGGAACTCTATAAAAAATGTAAAGCGGAAGAAAAAGACTGGATAGATGAGATTGAAAAACGTTCCGATGCGGAAATGAGAAGAGACAAGCTGTATTTGTATTATACGCAAAAAGGAAAATGCATGTATTCCGGAGAAACAATTGAACTGGAGGAATTGTGGGATAATCAGAAGTATGACATTGATCATATTTTTCCACAGTCCAAAGTGATGGATGATAGCCTGGATAACCGGGTACTTGTAAAGAAAAAGTGTAATCAGATGAAAGAGGATAAATATCCGATCGATGAAACAGTTCGGAAAAAAATGCAGCCATTCTGGAAATCTTTAGTGGATGCCGGATTGATCAGTGAAGAAAAATATAAACGGCTGATCAGAGGAAATGGATTTGAACCGTCTGAATTGGCTGGATTTATTTCCAGGCAGCTGGTGGAAACTCGTCAGAGTACAAAAGCGGCAGCAAGTATTCTGCAGCAGGTGATCCCGGATACACAGATTGTTTATGTGAAAGCGCCAATCGTTTCAAAGTTCCGTAAGGATTTTAAATTTCTGAAGATACGGGAGATGAATGATTATCATCATGCGAAGGATGCTTATTTGAATATTGTCGTTGGCAACGCATATTTTGTAAAATTCACATCAAATCCGATTCACTTCATTAAGGAAAATCCGGGAAGAAGTTATAACCTGAAGAAGATGTTTGAACAGGAAAGAATTGAACGAAACGGAGAAATTGCCTGGGAAAGCGGGAACGGAACCATTGCGACAGTCCGAAAATTTATGGAAAAAAACAACATTCTTGTGACGCGAAGATCGTATGAGGCAACAGGTGCATTGTTTGACCAGCAGATTGTCAAAAAAGGAAAAGGTCAGGTTCCGATTAAGAGCAGTGATGAACGGCTTTGTGATATACAGAAGTATGGAGGATATAACAAAGAGGCGGGAGCTTACTTTGTACTGGCAGAATCGGAGGGCAAAAAGAGAAAGAAAATACGAACAATCGAGTATGTGCCGATTCGTCTGAAAAAGGAAATTCAGAAGTCAGAAGAAAATATAATTCGGTATCTGGAAGAGGAAAGACAGTTAAAGAATCCGCGAGTGCTGGTGCCGGAAATCAAAATAGATACTCTGTTTTGTGTGGACGGATTTTATATGTGGGTTTCCGGAAGATCAGGAGATCAGCTATTGATGCAAGGTGCAAATCAGCTGGTACTTTCTCAGGAAGAAACGGAAATACTGAAAAAAATAGTACAGTACGTGGAACGTAAAAAACAGAATAAAGAACTGAAAATTTACGATTCCGACCATTTAGAAGAAAAGAAGGTGGTGATGCTGTATGAAACCTTTTTAAATAAATTAACAAATACGGTATATGCAAAAAAACTTGGAGCACAGGCAAAGACATTAACGGAAAAAAGAGAAAAATTTAAAGAATTATGCATAGAAGAAAAGTGTATCGTTTTGTGTGAAATTTTACATTTTTTCCAGTGCCAGAGTGTTACCGCTGATTTGAAATTAATTGGAGGATCTGGAAGAGCAGGAATTTTGTATCTCAACAAAAATATAACCGATTGCAGTCGAATCGAAATGATTCATCAATCGCCAACCGGTATTTACGAGCAGGCAGTAGACCTGAATGCATTATGAGCTGGCGGATAGTGGTTATTTCCAAACGGGCAAAGCTGGACTATCAGCTTGGTTATCTTGTGGTACGAAATGAAGAAGTAACAAAAATACATTTAAGTGAAATCTCAACCATTCTGATTGAGTCAACAGCAGCAACAGTCACAACAAGTCTGCTGGCAGAGCTGACCAAAAAGAAAATAAAAGTGATTTTTTGCGATGAAAAGAGAAATCCATCGTCGGAACTGGTTGGGTATTACGGAAGTCATGATACCAGCAATAAAATCAGAAAGCAGATTCAGTGGAGCCGGCACAGTAAAGAAGCGATCTGGACAGAGATTGTGACGGAAAAAATACGAAAACAGAAGGAACTGTTAAAAAATCTGGGAAAGGAAGAAGCGGGTCTGTTAGAAGCATATTTACAGGAGATTGGCTGGAACGATGAGACAAACCGGGAAGGGCATGCGGCAAAGGTATATTTTAATGCGTTGTTCGGTATGACATTTACCAGAACTGCGGATTGTCCGGAAAATGCAGCGCTGAATTACGGATATAGCATTTTGTTGTCTGCGTTTGCGAGAGAAATTGTAGCGAGCGGTTATATTACACAGCTCGGACTCTTTCATGATAATATGTTTAATCAGTTTAATCTGGCATCCGATTTGATGGAACCGTTCCGTGTTCTGATTGACCGGGAAGTAATCCAAATGCAGAGGAAAGAATTTACGCATGAGGAAAAAATACAGTTGGTCAATGTATTAAACAACGAAGTCATGATAGACGGGAAAACACAGTATGTGAATAATGCCATAAAAATTTACTGTAAAAGTGTATTTGATGCCTTAAATGAGAATGACAGTGCATTGATCCGGTTTTACGGCCTATGAGTTATCGTTTTATGAGAGTATTGGTACTGTTTGATCTTCCGGTGCTGACGGGCGATCAGAGAAGAGAATATGCGAGATTTCGAAAGTTTTTATTGAAAAGCGGATTCCTGATGCTCCAGGAATCCGTATACTGTAAGCTTGCGTTAAATACAACTGCAGTGAATGGAATCGTGGATCAGATTCATAAAAATAAGCCGGAAGAAGGTTTGGTACAGCTTTTAACGGTGACTGAGAAGCAGTATGCGAAAATGGATCTGATTGTTGGGAACGTAAAGAGTGAAGTGTTGAATACGGATGAAAGGCTGGTGATTTTATGAAACTGGTACATGTGGACTTGGAAAAACCTATTGCGATTCATCGGAACTGTCCCACGGAATGGATTATAGAATCACCGGAGCTGTTTTTAAAATATGTGGAGCAGCTGCAAAAACAAAATCAGGGAGAGGAGGGAAATTTCGTACTTTCTAAAGCTGACACAGAGCTGAATATGAAAAGAGATGTGGAATTGATATTAACACCATTTTCTCTTGATTTTGCGGATCACAGAATACAAAAACGGTTATTTACAGAGCTGGTCAAAAGTGCGCAAAATGAAGAAATGTTTCTGGAAACACAGAGAATTATTGCGGAACTGAAGAAATACATCTATCAATTGGAAGCTGCCAGTGGGTACGAATTGGAACAAAATGAGGAAATCGATTTGAGCGCACTCCTAAAATTGATGGGAGTTCAGACAGAAACCGAAAAAGAGATGGGGCTTCTGGAAAAATTGACGCAATATATCAAAGTTATGGCCGAACTTCTCCAAAAAGAACTGGTGATTCTGATAAATATTCGGTCCTATCTGAACGAAACACAAATAAACAAACTCTCCCAAATGGCATGCTACTATGAAATATCCTTGCTTTTTATAGAAAATATACAAAGGGACTTTTCGAATCAGAGAGAATATTATATAATTGACAAAGATGGATGTGATGTCTATTAATATCCATCGGATGTTTGAGTACCTGTTTTGTGCAGATGAAAGCAGTTCATTTTTAAATTTGAGGTTTGAGAATGATGTAAAAATGTATGGTACTCAAACAAAGTATTTGTCTTTATCTTTATATGCACAGTTTGAGAATGATGTAAAAATGTATGGTACTCAAACGGCTTCTCCGTACCGGGCGAGAGAATCAAAGTTTGAGAATGATGTAAAAATGTATGGTACTCAAACAGCAAAAAACGCGCCTACCCCGCCAGACACGTTTGAGAATGATGTAAAAATGTATGGTACTCAAACCTTACTACGATCTGCCTTATGGGAATACCGGTTTGAGAATGATGTAAAAATGTATGGTACTCAAACAGGGCGCACTTACAGACACACACGCTATCGGTTTGAGAATGATGTAAAAATGTATGGTACTCAAACAAGAATTCCGAGTATCCACCAGATGAAGGGTTTGAGAATGATGTAAAAATGTATGGTACTCAAACCCAGTTGAAAGGAAATCCCGATAAAGTATAGTTTGAGAATGATGTAAAAATGTATGGTACTCAAACACCTGGGGGTACAAAAAGGCGCTTGACCGGGTTTGAGAATGATGTAAAAATGTATGGTACTCAAACAAATCATGGCAGAAAAACTTGATATGACAGTTTGAGAATGATGTAAAAATGTATGGTACTCAAACTTTTTCTCAAACGTGAAGCTGTCACTTCCAGTTTGAGAATGATGTAAAAATGTATGGTACTCAAACTGATAACCCGGATGGGAAGTCATAGAGTCCGTTTGAGAATGATGTAAAAATGTATGGTACTCAAACTGCAGAGTTGTGTTCTACACGAGGAACACGGTTTGAGAATGATGTAAAAATGTATGGTACTCAAACTCTTCCGGCTCGTTCATGCCCTGATCTCGCGTTTGAGAATGATGTAAAATGTATGGTACTCAAACGTGCTTTGATGTTTAACTGTACCACAGTTTGTTTGAGAATGATGTAAAAATGTATGGTACTCAAACATCCCGGATTACTCCGACGATCTTACTCTCGTTTGAGAATGATGTAAAAATGTATGGTACTCAAACGCTACAACCGCAGCGAATGGCATCAAGTCCGTTTGAGAATGATGTAAAAATGTATGGTACTCAAACCGCTGTTGCAACGCCGTTCGCTGTCATGATGTTTGAGAATGATGTAAAAATGTATGGTACTCAAACTTGCATAGTGCCTGCACGGTGCAAAAAGTAGTTTGAGAATGATGTAAAATTTATTTTTGTGAACAACAAGAATAGATAATTCAAAATGAAATATTCAGAAGACAGTATGAAATCGACTTAATTGTCTTTTTCTTGCTGTCTTTTTCCTTGTCTCAAAGCGCCGCACCATGTATAATAAAACCACAAGAATTTCATTTCAAAGGTTTTACAGGAGGTACCCGAATCATGATCCTTGCAATAGACATCGGCAACACGAACATCGTCCTTGGGTGTGTGGAAGGGAAAAAAACATACTTCATCGAAAGACTCTCCACGGACAAGGCAAAAACAGAGCTGGAATACGCAGTCAGCCTGAAAAACGTACTGGAACTGTATGAGATTCCGGTGGAGCAGATCGAAGGAGGTATCATCTCTTCCGTTGTTCCGCAGGTGACAGAGCTCTGCAGGAGTGCGGCAGAAAAAGTGATTAAAAAGCCGGTCAAAGTTGTCGGCCCCGGTGTGAAGACCGGACTTAATATCAAACTGGACGACCCTGCAACGGCAGGAAGTGACCTTGTTGTTGTGGCAGTAGCGGCTCTGAATGAATACACATGCCCGCAGATTGTTATTGATATGGGAACTGCCACGACGATGAGTGTACTTGATCAGAAAGGAAGCTTCATCGGAGGCGTGATTCTTCCGGGACTTCGTACTTCGCTGGATGCTCTCGTATCAAATGCCGCGCAGCTTAGTCAGACCAGTCTGACAGCACCGAAAAAAGTCATTGGCAAAAATACGCTGGACTGTATGAAAGGCGGCATGATTTATGGAAACGCTGCCAGCATCGACGGCATGATCGAACGGATGGAAGAAGAACTTGGCTGCAAATGCACGATTGTGGCTACCGGAGGTCTGGCGAAAGCTGTGATTCCGCACTGCAGACATGACATCATCATCGATGAGAATCTGCTCCTGAAAGGTCTTCAGATCATCTACGAGAAAAACAGGTAGGGAAACCGTTCATTGACAAAGTCTGCGAATTGTTATAACATATGTATAACAATACGATACGAGAAAGCAGGGTGTAACTATGTATTACGAGACAATACAGATCGACTTCAACAGCGACGAAGCGATCTATATCCAGCTGCGGAATCAGATCATTCTGGGCATTGCCACTTCGCGGATTCAGGAAGGGGATACCTTACCTTCCGTTAGGCAGCTCGCAGACAATATCGGAATCAATATGCATACCGTAAATAAAGCCTACAGCGTACTCCGCCAGGAGGGCCTCCTTTCCATTGACAGAAGAAAGGGCGCCGTCATCCGCATTGACGCGGACAAACTGTACGCGATGCAGGAACTGCGGGAAGATCTGCAGGTCATTCTTGCAAAAGCCGTCTGCAAAAATATATCAAAAGAAGAAGTACATCAGCTTGTAGATGAAATTTACAGCAACTACGCAGACGAATAAATAAGGAGACAATATTATTATGAGAGAAGGATATACCAGTCAGGCAAAAAAAGCACTGGCATATGCGGTTAAGACAGCCGAAAAATGCGGACATAACTACGTGGGAACCGAACACCTTCTGATCGGCCTTCTGAATGTGGAGGATGGAACCGCAGGCATGGTGCTCACCGAGTTCCATGTAGATGCCGGACAGCTCACCGAGCTGATCGATCGTCTGATCGCACCGGGCGGAAATACAGCAACCGAATCACGTCCGGGCTATACCCCGAGAGTACGCCGTGTACTCGAAAATGCAGAAGCAGAGGCCGCACGCTTCAAAAGCAGAGCCGTAGGAACTGAGCATCTGCTGATTGCTATTTTAAAAGAGAGCGACTGCGTTGCCACCCGCTTACTTTTCACCATGGGCATCAACATTCAGAAATTATACAGTGCCATTCTCACCGCCATGGGCGAAGCACCGTCACAGGGCGGCATGAATGGAAATCCAAACACCGGCCGCGGACCGCAGACAAGAGGTGGAGCGCAGACCAGCGAAACGCCGGCACTGGATCAGTACAGCCGGGATCTGACGGAGCTTGCGCGTGAAGGAAAACTCGATCCGGTTGTCGGCCGTGGGCAGGAAATTGAGCGTGTCATTCAGATCTTAAGTCGCCGGACAAAAAACAACCCGTGTCTGATCGGAGAGCCGGGTGTCGGAAAAACGGCGATTGCGGAAGGTCTGGCGCAGCGGATTGCCCTTGGCATCGTGCCGGAAACGATCCGCGATAAGCGAGTTGTTGTCCTTGACCTTTCCGGAATGGTAGCCGGAAGCAAATACCGCGGTGAGTTCGAAGAGCGTATCAAACGCGTTGTCAAAGAAGTCACGGAAAATGAAAATATTCTGCTGTTCATCGATGAACTTCACACGATCATCGGAGCCGGCGGCGCAGAGGGAGCACTCGATGCATCCAACATCTTAAAGCCGTCCCTCTCCCGTGGAGAAATTCAGCTCATCGGTGCAACAACACTGGAAGAATACCGTAAATACATCGAAAAAGATGCTGCATTGGAGCGCCGTTTCCAGCCGGTCAAAGTAGAAGAACCGACGGAAAGCGAAGCACTTGATATCTTAAAAGGCCTGCGCCCATACTACGAACGCCACCACGGCGTGGAAATTACCGATGAAGCGCTGGAAGCAGCCGTAAAAATGAGCGTCCGCTACATCAACGACCGTTTCCTGCCGGATAAAGCCATCGATCTGATCGATGAGGCATCCGCAGGCGTACAGCTCGCCGGCTACCAGGTGCCGGACAACATGGCAAAAGAGGAGCAGACACTGTTCGAAGTACAGAAAGAAAAAGAATCCGCGATCAGTGCCGGCGATTTTGAGCAGGCAAAAGAACTGCAGGCGCGCCAGCAGGAGCTCGAAAAAGATCTGGAGCAGATCCGAAAACGCTTTGAACGCCGTTGCAAAAATAAAAAACTGCAGGTAACAGAAGAAGAAATCGCAAAAACCGTATCCACCTGGACGAAAATTCCGGTACAGCGTCTCGCGGAAGGAGAATCGAAACGTCTGGCAAGACTGGAGCAGACACTCCATAAACGCGTTGTCGGCCAGGAAGAAGCCGTGACAGCTGTGGCAAAAGCCGTAAAACGAGGCAGAGTCGGATTAAAAGACCCGAACCGTCCGACAGGATCCTTCCTGTTTCTTGGACCGACCGGTGTCGGAAAAACAGAACTTTCCAAAGCACTCGCCGAGGCAGTTTTCGGTACAGAGCAGGCCCTGATCCGCGTCGACATGTCGGAGTACATGGAGAAACACAGCGTCTCCAAACTGATCGGATCCCCTCCGGGATACGTCGGCTACGAGGAAGGCGGCCAGCTCTCCGAAAAAGTGCGCCGCAACCCGTACAGTGTGATCCTGTTTGACGAGATCGAAAAAGCGCACCCGGATGTCTTCAACATTCTGCTGCAGGTGCTTGATGATGGCCATATCACCGACGCGCAGGGCAGAAAAGTTGATTTCAAACAGACCTGCATTATCATGACATCCAATGCCGGAGCACAGAACATTGTAGCGCCGAAACGCCTTGGATTCCTTTCGACAGAAGATGAGCGGAAAGACTACGAATACATGAAGGGCCAGGTGATGGAAGAAGTCAAACGGATGTTTAAGCCGGAATTTCTGAACCGAATCGACGAGATTATTGTATTCCATCAGCTTACCAAGGCGGATATGAAGAAGATTCTGCAGATTCTGCTCAAAGATCTGGAGCGCCGCTGCAAGGAGCAGATGGACATTGAATTGAAAGTCCGTGACACCGTGAAAGAATATCTCGTGGAAAACAGCTTCGACAGCAAGTACGGTGCCCGCCCGTTAAAACGCGCGATCCAGAGCAAAATTGAGGATCCGCTCGCAGAAGCCATCCTGAACGGAGAAGTGAAAAAAGGCGATACCGTTGCGGCTGGAATGAATAAGAAAGAGATTACATTTAAGGTTCTTGAGAAAAAATAATATAAAAATTCCATAAATTATATGGTAAAATCTTTTTGATTATGGTATGATTTTCACAAAGAAACGAAACACCACAAAAGACAAGACCAGGAGGGCATTTACAAATGTCAGTAGTAAAAGAATTAATCCGCACAGAGGCAGACGGAGGCATCAGCTTCGGAGATTATGAGCTTGCGGCAAAGGCAAAAAAATCTGATTTTGAGCACAGAGGAGATCTGTATAAAGTAAAAACCTTTAAGGAAATCACAAAGCTGGAGAGAAACGGACTGTTCGTATACGAATCCGTTCCGGGAACCGCAGTTACCGATCTGAACGTATTCGACGGCGGCATGACCTTCAAAGTAGAAGGACCGGAGGATGCACAGATCACCGTTGAAATGGAAGCAGAGACCGAATACAAGGTGCTGCTCGACGGCGTAAACGTTGGCCACATGACCACAAACCTCGGCGGAAAACTTTCCTTCAGCGTAGAGCTGGAAAAAGCAGAGGATGTAGCAGTAGAAATCGTAAAAGCATGATGAAGTAAAAAAAGAAGGCTGTCGCAGAACGTGTGCGGCAGCTTTTTTGACAATTATAAGGGAGACAACTATGGCAAAAGCAAAAAAGACAGCCTTTTTCTGCCAGAACTGCGGCTATGAGTCCGCAAAATGGATGGGCCAGTGTCCGGCGTGCAGAGAATGGAACACGTTTGTGGAGGAACCGACAGCGGCCAAAACACCGGCGGGAACGCAGGGGATCGGAAACCACAGCGCGGCGGGCAGAAAGCCGGTTCATCTGACGGAAATTTCAACAGGAAAAGAGGAGCGCATCCCGACGGGAATCGGAGAACTCGACCGGGTGCTCGGCGGAGGAATCGTGCCGGGTTCCCTGACACTGGTCGGCGGCGATCCGGGAATTGGAAAATCCACACTCCTTCTGCAGGTGTGCCGCATGCTGTCCACAGCAGGACATCAGGTTTTATACATTTCCGGTGAGGAGTCCCTGCGCCAGATCAAACTGCGCGCTGTGCGGATTGGAGAATTTAACGAAAATCTGTCCCTGCTCTGCGAGACGAATCTTGATATCATCCGCGCCGTCATGGAAAAAGAGAAGCCGGAGATGGCCGTCATCGACTCGATCCAGACCATGTACAACGAGGAGGTCAGCTCCGCGCCGGGCAGTGTATCCCAGGTCCGGGAATCGACGAATGTGCTGATGCAGATTGCAAAGGGAATGGGGATTTCGATCTTTATCGTCGGTCATGTGACAAAAGACGGTAATGTGGCCGGCCCGCGTGTGCTGGAACACATGGTAGATACCGTGCTGTACTTCGAGGGCGACCGTCATGCGTCCTACCGGATTCTGCGCGGTGTCAAAAACCGTTTTGGTTCTACAAATGAGATCGGCGTCTTCGAAATGCAGACAGAGGGACTCGTGGAAGTGAAAAATCCATCGGAATACATGCTGAACGGACGGCCGGAGGGAGCTTCCGGTTCGGTTGTCGCATGCTCCATGGAGGGAACGCGCCCGATCCTGATCGAGATTCAGGCACTGGTCTGCCACAGTAATTTCGGAATCCCGCGCCGCACCGCAGCAGGATGCGATTTCAACCGCGTGAACCTGCTGATGGCAGTGCTGGAAAAACGCGCAAGAATCAATCTCTCGACAAGCGATGCCTACGTCAACATCGCAGGCGGAATCAAGATGAATGAGCCGGCGATCGATCTTGGCATCACACTTGCCGTCGTATCGAGCTACAAAGATCAGGTGATCGATGAGAAAACGGTCGTATTTGGCGAGGTCGGCTTAAGCGGTGAGGTCCGCGCCGTCAGCATGGCGGAACAGCGTGTACTGGAAGCAAAAAAACTGGGCTTCGAGCGGGTGATTTTACCTGCTGTCTGCATGAAGTCCGTGGAGAAAATCGGTGGAATCGCACTGATTCCGGTGGAAAATATTCAGGATGCGATTCTGCGCGTGGGGAAAAATTAGAAGGAAGTTGTGGAAAAAGGACCGGCGTGTGATGCGTACGGTCCTTTTTGAAAAATTCAGATAAAATACGAAATATGCAGAATTAACTATATTTTTCTAAAAATAAGAAAA
>ERZ840057.1084-NODE-1084-length-24538-cov-37.633052_pt1 | contig 24538 bp, 23 predicted proteins | sample MGYA00519907_ERZ840057 | MGnify/ENA primary metagenome ERZ840057 (study PRJEB31850, sample SAMEA3708862) | human gut metagenome | biome: human gut; feature: human-associated habitat; material: faeces | place: China | collected 2014 ...
TCAGAACGTCGTGAGACAGTTCGGTCCCTATCTGTCGTGGGCGCAGGATATTTGATGGGAGCTGTTCCTAGTACGAGAGGACCGGAGCGGACGTACCTCTGGCGCACCAGTTGTTCTGCCAAGAGCATAGCTGGGCAACTATGTACGGATCGGATAAACGCTGAAAGCATCTAAGCGTGAAGCCGACCCAAAGATAAGATGTCCCATTGTTTTAAACAAGTAAGACCCCTTGAAGACTACAAGGTTGATAGGCACGATGTGTAAGTGGAGCGATCCATTCAGCAAGCGTGTACTAATAGGTCGAGGGCTTGACCACAATTCGCTTGAGACTCTTAAGAGTCAACGAAAAAATGTAAGCAGTGATTATTCAGTTTTGAAGGCACGTCCTTCTAAGAAATACTGGACAAAGTACAACAAACATGTTATACTGGTTCAGTCAGATCGGTCGGTGTCGATGACGGTGAGGTTCCACCTGTTCCCATTCCGAACACAGAAGTTAAGCTCACTTGTGCCGAAGATAGTTCGCTGGAAACGGCGCGTGAAAATAGGTAGTCGCCGACTTGAACAGAAAGCTCTGAGAGAAATCTCAGGGCTTTTTTGTTGCACAAAAATATGGAGCGGATTTTGGTCGAAATGATAACAGGACAGGACTTGACAAAAATACTACTATGCAATACAATATAGATAAGCTACTATGTATTACATAATAGGCAAAAGGAGGTATCCAGTGGAAAACAACACACAATTGCTCAAGGGCGTTTTGGAATTCTGTGTTCTGAAATTCATTAGCAGAGAGCCGACCTATGGCTATGAGATCGTGATGCATCTAAAACAGGTCGGGTTTTCTGACTTGAGTGAAAGCACGCTTTATCCGCTGCTGCTGCGGCTGGAGCAGCAAGGAAAGGTTACAGTAGAACGCAGACCTTCCCCTAAGGGGCCGAGCCGGAAATATTATATTGTAACTGAAGAAGGTCGAAAGGCACTTCTTGAGTTTCGGCAGGATTGGTATCAGCTCTGCCAGCTGGTGGAGAAAATTTTTAAGGAGGAGCCATATGAATAAGTATTTTGCGTTGCGAAAGGCAAATCGGATGCGTACAAAGCTGCTGAACGAAAAAAGCCAGGAGCAGCTGAAAGAAGTGATCCGGTATCTTCGCCGGGTCAGCTGGGATTTCTGCGGCATTGAACTTGTGTGCAGCGATCTGCTTGATATTTCCATCCAAGCCAATGCAGAAAATCAGGAACTGTTCGATTCGATTTCGGATGCAAAAACCTTTGTAGAGGAGGTCAAGCCATGTTTGAAAACACTGAGAGCTGCGGATTACTTCTGGTTTGTTGCACCGCTGTATTTCTTCTTTGAGTGGGGCGTGGAAGGGCTGCTGCTTTACCCGGTAATTGGTGATTGGGTTTTTGAACTTTCTGTAGGCTATCTGATGCAGCTTGTTGTTGCAGTGACGGTTTTTTGCGCACTGTTCCGCCGGATGATGGAGCAGGTAGGCTTTCCGCCACGAGAGCATTGGCTGAAATATGCTACATGGCTGGTGCTTTATATCGTGACTCTGTATGGAACGGGCTGGTTCTTTACCCAGATCGCGGGTAAGATCGTACTGCTGCGGCTTCCGATCCTTAGCTATTCGATTTTTTGCCTGCTTCTGGGTGCAGGACTGTATGCAATACATTTTTGGAGATATGGAAAAGACCCGCGTCTGAGTGCTCGCATATAAAGTAAAAAGCGCCCCCGCTGCACTGTGCATAACGGTGCAGCGGGGGCGCATACTTTATTGGGTGGTGTACCGGTTACGATACGAGCTTCTGCTTAGCCCTTGCCTGCGCAGCCGAACAGCTCGATCTTCTCCTTGCACTTGGCCTCGATGGCCTTTGCGCCGGGAGCCAGCAGCTTGCGGGGGTCGAAGCCCTTGCCCTGCTGATCCTTGCCCTCTTCGATGTACTTGCGGGTGGCCTCAGCAAACACCAGCTGGCACTCGGTGTTGATGTTGATCTTGGAAACGCCCAGGCTGATGGCCTTTGCGATCATCTCATCGGGGATGCCGGTGCCGCCGTGCAGGACCAGAGGAATGTTGTTGGTGGCCTTGTGGATGCGGTCCAGAGCCTCGAAGTCCAGACCCTTCCAGTTTGCCGGGTAGACACCATGGATGTTGCCGATGCCGGCAGCCAGGAAGTCAATGCCCAGAGCAGTGATCTTTGCGCACTCTTCGGGGTCTGCAATCTCGCCGGCACCCACGACGCCGTCCTCGACACCGCCGATGGAACCGACCTCGGCCTCGATGCTCAGGCCCTTAGCGTGTGCCAGAGCAACCAGCTCCTTGGTCTTTTCCACATTCTCCTCGATGGAGTAGTGGCTGCCATCGAACATGATGGAAGAGAAGCCGGCCTCGATGCAGGCTTTGCAGCCCTCATAGGTGCCGTGATCCAGATGCAGGGCAACGGGAACGGTGATGCCCATGGAATCGACCATTGCGCTGACCATGGCAGCGACGGTCTTGAAACCGGTCATGTACTTGCCGGCACCCTCGGAAACACCCAGAATCACAGGGCTCTTCATTTCCTCGCAGGCGGTCAGAACGGACTTGGTCCACTCCAGATTGTTGATGTTGAACTGAGGCACACCGTAGTGGCCATCACGTGCTTTGATCAGCATTTCGGTTGCATTTACCAACATTATTCATTACCTCCACAAAATCATTGGGGTCTTGCTCGTTTCATATCCGCTTTGTGCACGGTTTAACGAACCTACAGAATTAGTATACCCCAAACAGCGGCCAAAATCAATCCAAACCGGTGTTTTTCCTGTAACAATGCGGGGATTCTGTTTCTGGCAGGGTGCAGGGGGTTACTGCCAGAAGCGCATATATTCGATAGAATGCAACAAATTTCCATATAATGTGCAACGAGCGGCCGAAAGACAGAAAGCTTGATGAAGGACGGATTTTCAACACAGATCCACATTCGTCAAAATGATATTGGGCAATTTGGCAAAAGCGGACAGGATGCAGTTCAAAAAATTGTCATATTTCCGACTTGTATTCTACAAATTGTACGCAGGAAATCAAAAAAGGTCGAACCAAAAAGTGGAAAACCTTGTGGAAAGTGTGGAATTCCACAGGCAAAACAGGCTTTAAAGCTGGACTTTTGAACTTTCTCCACAGGGTTTTCAACATGTGGAAAAATAATCGCTCTTCTACGGATTGTATACCGCGTTTTTGTGGAAAACTTTTTTCTCCGGCAAAACAGAGGGATATCTACCCAGCAGCCGGGTAAAGCTGATGCAGGGCGGCAGAACATTTCTGCAAAAAAGCGGAAACGGTCTCCGGCACCACGAACAGAAAAACTTTTGCAGGACGCGGATAAAAAACGGTAATTTGCTGGCAAACAAGGTCGGCTTATGCTATACTTCAAGATGAGTTATCATCTTCAGACCATACCGGTGCGCGGCCCAGAGTGCGGCGCGCCTTTTGGAGGGTGTGCACAGCACCTTCCGGTGATACAACGGAAGGAGAAAATCATCATGGAAGAAAAGAACCAGCCGCGCCGTCCGCGCCGCAGCCCGGAAGAGCCGCTGCAGAAGAACGAGAGCCTTGTTTATGGCAAAAATCCGGTGACCGAACTGCTGAAAAGCGGTTCCGGCGTGGACACCGTGCTCATTGCTGAGGGCATGGCTCCGGCCGTGGCGGCTTACTATACCGCATTGGCAAAGGAAGCGGGTGCCACGGTGAAGAGGGTGCACCCCAACAAGCTGCGCCTGATGACCGGCACCGAGAGCCATCAGGGTGTGGCGGCATTTGCCAGCGAGATCGAATACGTGACGGTAGACGACCTGATGGCAGCAGCCAAGGACAAGGGCGAGGCACCTTTTCTGGTGCTGAGCGATGGCATTGAAGACCCGCACAATCTGGGTGCCGTGATGCGCAGTGCTCTGCTGTGCGGTGCGCATGGCATCGTGATCCCAAAGCGCGGCGGCGCATCGGTCACGCCTACCGTCATCAAGTCCAGCGCAGGTGCCGCAGAACGCCTGCCGGTGGCTCGTGTGGCCAACATCGGCGAGACCATCCGCCGCCTGAAGGAGCAGGGTGTGTTCGTCTACTGCGCCGATATGGACGGCGTGTCTCTGCGCAGGAACAACCTGACCGGCCCCATTGCACTGGTGCTGGGCAGCGAGGGCAGCGGTGTTTCGCAGCTGGTGAAAAAGCTGTGCGACGGTGTGGTGCGGCTGGATATGGCAGCACCGGGCACCGGTGTGGACAGCTACAACGTGTCGGTGGCTGCGGGCATTATTCTGTACGAGATCCAGTCCCAGCGCGCAGCACAGCAGGCATGATCCGGCATTCGGGCCGGAACCTCAATTTGAATTACAGGAGGGACAAGAATGCCGAAAGATAAAAATAATGGCCGGGAAATGACCCCGGATGAAAAGTTCCGCTCCTTTTTCAGCACCACGGCGGTGGATATCCCGGAGGAGATGACCCGGAGAGACGAAAACCAGCCGGAGGAAAAGCCGCAGAAACGGTTTGGCCTGTTTGGCCGTGGTAAGGAAAAGCAGGAGACTGACGAAGCTGCAGCAGAGCAGCCGCAGGAAATGCCCACCGGTGAGGTGCGGCTGGGTGAGGATGCGCAGCCGGAACCGGAAGCGGATCTGGAACTGATGCTGAAGCCGGAGGCAGACCCGGAACAGGAACTGGCCCCGTGGCCTTTTCTGGAGAAGGAAGCAGAGGATGCACAGCCGGAAGCACCCGCCAAAAAGCCGGAGGAAAAATCTGCACTGCAAACGGCGGAACCCCCGGCGGCAGTGAAGCCGGAAACACCCCGGCAGAGCGCTGTCCCGGCGGCTAGACCCGCAGAGCAGCACAGCACGGCAAAGCCTCTCCGGCACCCCAAGAATGCGCCGGAGGTGCTGCTGCCGCAGGAAGAGCAGGAGCAGCAGGAGATGGCACAGCTCAAGGCGATGATCAACGGCCTGAGCGACCAGAAGCCGGAAAAGCCTGCACCGAGGGCCGAAGCAGCCCCGGCAGCAGAAACTGAACCGGATGAAAGCAAAAAGAAACCGTCCGGTGCACCGCTGCCCGCGGCTGTGTTTGCAGCGGTAAAGGAGACGGCACCGGAGCTGCAGCCGGAACCTGTGCCGCAGCCGGAAAAGCAGCCGGTGGCCGATTTCTTTGGCAAGGCGCAGAGCGAGGACGCACCGCAGGCACCTTTGGCCCCGGCAGAGGAGCCTGCCGCAAAAGAGGACACTATGAGCCTGCCGCTGCTGCCGCTGGACGGTGAAGAGCCGCAGCAGGCACCGGAGAAGGCACCCGCTGCGCCACAGCCGGAACTGAAAGCTGAGGCGGAGGACGCGGTGTCTCCGGAGGAACATGCCGAAACGGAGCTGCCCGAGCCGGAGGCTACGGCGGATAAGCTGCACCGTATGAGTGCAGAGCTGACGCTGCGCTGCGTGCTGGGCGGCATTCTGGCTGTGGTGCTGCTGCATTTTGGTTTGGTGTCGGATGGGCTGCTGCCCGCCATGGCGGCGCTGGACCCGGATGCTGCCCCGGCGGCATTCTATGCTGCAAACCTGCTGCTGCTGGCAGCAAGCCTGTGCGTGGGCTTCCCGGTGCTGCGCGACGGCCTGAACGGCCTGCGCGGACGGTCTTCTTCCGAGACGATGCCGGCGCTGGCCGCAGTAGCAGCGCTGGTGCAGGCGGTCACAGCCATGCTGAACGCAAATGTTTACCGCGGCACCACCGGCATCTCGCTGCTCAGCGGCATGGCCGCGCTGGGGCTGTTCCTTGCGCTGCTGGGCAGCCGGGTGATGCTGGCTGCTGTCAAGGGCGGCTATGAGCTGGTGACCAATGGTGTGGAGTTCGAGGGCGCCTACCGCGCCAAGGATAAAGACCTGCTGCGTGCCCTTGCACGGGATCTGGAACAGAAGGACCCCTGGGTGCTGCTGAGCCGCCCGATGAAGGAAGCTGACGGCTTTGTGGAGCAGAGCTTGAGTGAACGCGCAAGCGAGCGCCGTGCACGCAAAGTTTCGTACATCCTGCTGGGCGTTGCCCTGCTCAGCGGTGTGCTGTTCCTGCTGGCAGGTGCCGGCTGGAACAAAGCGGCGGCTGCCATGGCCGCTGTGCTGTGCATGGGCGCACCGCTTTCTTCTACCCTGATCGCGGGCGTTGCCTCGCTACGGCTGCAGCGTGCGGCTGCGGCTGTGGGCGCAGTCGTGCCCGGTTGGCAGGCCATTGAGCAGCTGGGCGGCATTGATACGCTGCAGATCGATGCAGACGACCTGTTCACCGCCGACAGCGCACAGCTGGAGGATATCCGCATCTTCAAGGGCGGCCGCATCGACCGCGCCATCCTGTACGCGGCCAGCGTGCTGAACGGGAGCCACGGCACCCTGAAGGGGCTGTTCCGCCAGATCGTTGAGGAACGCACAGACATCCTGTTCCCGGTCAAGGATCTGGAGCAGCACCATGGGCTGGGCTTTTCCGCCTGGTGCGATAACAACCGCATCCTCATTGGTACCCGCCGCTATCTGGAGCAGGAGGGCGTGCCGCTGCCGGACGAGGAATACGAGATGCAGCACTCGAAGAACGGCGAGCTGCAAATTTTGTATCTGGCTGTGTCCGGCAATCTGCACGCTATGTTCGTGCTGAAATATGTGGGCGGGCGCAATGTGGCCCGCAGCCTTGCCGTACTGCAAAAGGAGAACATCCGCCTGCTGGTCACATGCCAGGACCCCAGTCTGACTGCACACCACATTACCGAAGCATACCGCCTGCCGGAAGGCATGATCACCGTGCTGGATCAGGAGCAGTGCAACGCCATCAAGGCCGCACCGGCAGACCCGGAGGACACCTGCTGCATGATCCATCTTAAGGCGTTTGCCAGCCTGACCGGCGGCCTTCAGGCTGCGGATCAGGCCCAGAACGCCGAGAGCAGCGCCACCACGGTACAGATGGTCTCGGTGCTGTTCTCCATGATCATTGCAGCGCTGCTCACCAGTGCAGGCAGCATCTGGGAGCTTTCGGTGGCAACGGTGCTGATGTATCAGGCAGCGTGGAGCGCCCTGAGCATTGCTGTGTGTGCACTGAAGCAGCATAACTGAGAAATATTCTCAGAATAAATAGGAACTGTTCTTGATTTCCATCAAAAAATATGGTATACTCTGTTCAGAACCTGAGCCGCAGGCGAAAAAATTACCGCCGGGCTGAATGATAGAGCCGGGATCGGTCGATCCTGACAGAAGATCCGTTTTTGAAAGGAGAGCATCATGGAACTGAAGGGTACCAAAACCGAGAAAAATCTGATGGAAGCGTTTGCAGGCGAGAGCCAGGCACGCAACAAGTACACCTTCTTTGCCAGCATGGCAAAAAAAGAAGGCTACGAGCAGCTGGCCGCGATCTTTGAGGAGACCGCCGGCAATGAGAAGGAGCACGCAAAGATCTGGTTCAAGCTGCTGTGCGGCGGCGCGATCCCCGATACCCTGACTTGTCTGGACATGGCAGCGGGCGGTGAGCACGACGAGTGGACCGAGATGTACCCCCGCATGGCCAAGGAGGCCAAAGAAGAGGGCTTCCCTCAGATCGCAGCACTGTTCACCATGGTGGCACAGATCGAGAAGGAGCATGAGGAGCGCTACCGTGCGCTGGCCGAAAACCTGAAAAACAACAAGGTCTTTGCCCGCGAGGAGCAGCAGGTATGGCAGTGCCGGAACTGCGGCTACACCTATATCGGCAAGTCCGCACCGCTCAAGTGCCCGGTGTGCGCACATCCGCAGAGCTACTTTGAGCTGAAAAAGATCAACTACTAAGCTGAAAATTCAAAAGCAGAACAGCGCCGCCGCATCCGGTTTGCCGGGTGCGGCGGCGTTTTGTACAAAATTGAAAAGCGGATTTTATTATTCTCCACAAAATAAGGCTCAGCTGCCCGGCAGAATGGGCAAAAAACTTGACCCGGTTTTGCACTGCGTGTAAAATAATACGGAGACAGGAATATTTAAAGGATCTTGCAGCAAAGCAGGCGGGGAGGGCAAAGCCCATGAAGCAGGGGTTCAAAGCGTGTGTTTGTGCAGTGGTGCTGTGCGCAGAACTGTTTGCAGCCGGGGCCTTGTCGGCCTATGCTGCGCAGGAGCAGCCGCTGCCGGACAGCGGCATGACATTGGACACTGCCGAACTGACGCTGGATATCACCGAAGGAGACCCGGCCCCGGTGGCCTACCTGAATGTGCAGGCACCCAACGACTACTTCTTTCTGATCTGGACTTCCAGTGATCCGGCAGTGGCATCGGTGGACGGCACCGGCAGGGTGACCGGCCATGCCGAGGGCACTGCGGCCGTCACGGCCCGCAATGAGCGCGGCGAAAAGACCACCTGTACCATCACGGTGCGCAAAAGCACAGCCAGCCGCCTGGTGCTGAACACCAGCGATCTGACGCTTACCATTACAGAGCAGGAGCCTGCCCCGACGAAACAGCTGAAGCTGGAACAGAACAAAGGCGGGTTTACCTATGTGCGGCAGTGGATCAGCAGCAACCCGGCGGTGGCATCGGTAAGCACAAACGGTACCGTAAAGGCGCAGGGGTCCGGCAAGGCCGTCATCAGCGCACTGACCACAGCCGGGCAGGTGCTGCGCTGCACGGTAACGGTCACATCGGAGATCGGACGGGTGCAGATGAGCAAAAACGCCATGCTGCTGCAGGCAGTGGGAGCCAGTCAGAAGCTGACCGCGCAGGCTGCAGGCACCAAAAACGGAACGATGACATGGCTCAGCAGCAATCCGGGCGTGGCAACTGTAAGTGCGGATGGCATGGTAACGGCGGTGGGCGACGGTGAAACGATGATCCTTGCCGTTACACCGGAGGGTCGTGCCGATGCCTGCTATGTGGCCGTGGGAGCGGCGGCGTGGCGGTTCCGCTCGGAGGACGAGCTTGCCGAAACGCTGACCCTGACCGGCCAGCTGCCCTATTCGGATGGAAAGTAAAAAGAAAAATGGGAGCGTTCTGTGCAGCAGGATGCTCCCATTTTTTCAAAACCCGCTGGGCAGAAAGATCATCGTTCCCCGGGCAGACCACGCCATCCGCTGGGCCATGCAGCCGGGCGCACCGGCCAGCAGAAACAGGGCCAGTGCGGCGAGCAGCAGCACCCATCCAAGGCCGCTGTGCGGCCTGCCGGAAAAAGGATCCCCTTTTTTGCGTCTCATCCCGCTGCCCCCTTTTTGCTGTGCTGGGCCATCCTATGCGCCGCAGGCACCGATTGTGCAACCGGCCCGGCTGTGGTACAATAAAACCTTAAGAGATACATTGTACAGGGAGAACGATCTTTATGCTTACCATCACACTGCTGGGCACCGCTGCTACCATGCCGCTGCCGGACCGGGCACTCTCGGCGGCGTTTGCTGCCTGCGGCGGCCACGGCCTGCTGTGGGACTGCGGCGAGGGCACACAGGCGGCAGCGCGCCGTGCGGGCGTGAACCTGATGCGGGCAGATGCCATCTGCCTGACCCACTACCATGGCGACCACATCTTTGGTCTGCCGGGCCTTTTGCAGACTCTGGGGGCGCAGGGCCGCACAAGGCCGCTTGCGCTGCTGGGTCCGGAGGGCCTGCCGGATATCTGGGCGGCGGTGCGGGCACTGACCGGCCCGCTGCCCTATCCGGTGAAGCCGCAGGTGCTTATGCCGGGCCAGCCGCTGGCGCTGGATGCGCTGAGCGAGGGCTGGCCTGCCGGTGCGCGGCTGGTGCCGTTTGCCACAAAGCACCGGGTAAAAAGCCTTGGCTACCGGCTGGAGCTGCCCCGTGCAGGCAAATTTTCGCCGGAGCAGGCCCAGGTGTTGGGGGTGCCGGTGCAGCAATGGAAGCTGCTGCAGAAAGGGCAGAGCGTTGCCGTGGAGGGCAGAACGGTGCAGCCTGCGCAGGTGCTGGGTGCCCCGCGCAAGGGGTTGAGCGTGGTATTTTCCGGCGATACGGCCCCCTGCACGTATTATTTGCAGGCGGCGCATGACGCAGACCTGCTGATATGCGATGCCACCTATGCCCTTCCGGAGCAGGAAGACCAGGCCCGTCAGTGGGGGCACAGCACCTTTGGGCAGAGCGCATCCCTTGCCGCGCAGGCGAGAGCAAAGCGGCTTTGGCTGACCCATTATTCCCCCATGATCACCGACCCGGAGGAATATGCCGCGCAGGCACAGAGCATCTTCCCGGCGGCGGAGTGCGGCTTTGACGGCAAAAGCATCACCCTGCAGTACGAGGAGGCACAACCATGACCATCCGGATGGACGAGGGTGCGGCAGAGCTGCTGGACACCCTGCACAGGGCGGGCTATGCAGCCTACGTGGTGGGCGGCTGCGTGCGGGACAGTCTGCTGGGCCTTACACCGCACGACTGGGACCTGTGCACCAGTGCTCTGCCGCAGCAGGTGATGGAGCTGTTCGGCGCGCAGCGGTGCATCCCCACCGGCCTGCAGCACGGCACGGTAACGGTGAAGCAGAGCGGTGCCCTTTACGAGATCACCACCTTCCGTACAGAAGGCACCTACACAGATGGCCGCCACCCGGACGAGGTGCATTTTGTGCCGGATGTGCGGGAGGATCTGGCCCGGCGGGATCTTACCATCAACGCCATGGCCTACAATGAAAAAGAGGGCCTTGTGGACCCCTTTGGCGGGCAGGCCGACCTGCAAAGCGGCATCGTACGGGCGGTGGGTGTGCCCCGCCAGCGGTTCACCGAGGACGCGCTGCGCATCCTGCGGCTGTACCGCTTCGCAGCCCGGTTTGGCTTTGCCATCGACCCGTCCACGGCGCAGGCGGCACAGGAGCTGTGTGCCCATCTGGACTGCGTATCGGTGGAGCGCATCGAGGAAGAGCTTGCAAAACTGCTGAGCGCACCCGCCCCTGCGGCATATCTTGATAAAAAAATACTGTTTGTTATTCTGCCGGAGCTTTCATCGGAGGCACTGGCGGCGGCAAAGCCGGTGGTGGATGCCTGCCCGGCGGGTGCAGAAAACCTGCCCATCCGGCTGGCGGCGCTGCTGCTGAGCCTTAGCGAGGACGGCATCCGCCGCACCCTCAAGCGCCTGCGCTGCTCCAATGCCTTGATTGAAGAGGCGGCGGTGTTGGTGCGGGAAGCCAGAAGGCGTGACGGTAGCTTTCTCTTCGGACACGAGTTCGAGTTGCGGCACCCAGCGGATGCTTTGTGCCTTGAGCAGCACTCGCATCCTGCTGGCCGCTGCCCCAACAGCAACTCCTTGTTTCCGCCGCAGGCGGCAGTCGTTGCCGTTGCAGGCCATTCCATCGCCCGCCCTATTGCCTTCGGCAACAGGGTCCCACCCCAGCGGACGGTCCTCAGAGAAACTACCGTCACACCCGACTTTACTATCTACGCCCGCCGACTACTGGGCAAATATAACTTGTGTACCGTGCAGCGTTTGGCAGCACTGGGCACAGCCCTGCAGCCGGAACACGCGGCTGATTTTGCTGCACTTTCCGAATTGGCCGAACGATTGGATGCGGACGGCGTGTGCTGCCGCGTCAGCCAGCTGGCTGTGAATGGCCGTGATCTGATGGCAGCAGGCATCCCGGCGGGGCCGGGCATCCGCAAAGTGCTGGAAGCGCTGCTGGACGGTGTGATCCGGGAAGAATATCCCAACGAGCGGCAAGCCCTGCTGGCCGCAGTGCAGCAGCTCGCTGCGTCTTGACAAGCTCTTTTTTCAGAGTTACTATTATACTACTGTTTTAGTGTGTTGAATGCACCAAAGGAGAACTTATGACCACACAGACCCCTGATTCAAAGCCGCGTGCCCTCATTGCCATGAGCGGCGGCGTGGACAGCTCGGTGGCGGCATGGCTCATGCAGCAGGCAGGCTATGACTGCACCGGCATCACCATGAGGCTCACCCGCAACGAAACGCTGGGACAGTCCGGCTTTCACACCTGCTGCTCGGAAAAGGATATCGAGGACGCGGCAGAGGTGGCGTTTGCCATGGATATCCCGTACGAGGTGCTGGATTTCACGGCCGACTTCCGGGAACAGATCATTGAAAAATTCGTCCGCGTGTATGAGGCGGGCGGCACGCCGAACCCCTGCATCGACTGCAATAAATATATGAAGTTCCGCCATCTGCTGGACTGGGCCCGGGCACACGGCATGGAGTATGTGGTCACGGGCCACTATGCCCGGGTGGAGCAGGACGAGGCCACCGGCCGTTTCCTGCTCAAAAAGGGGCTGGACGAGGGCAAGGACCAGAGCTACGTGCTCTACAACCTCACTCAGGAGCAGCTGGCGCATATCCGTCTGCCGCTGGGCGGCCTGCACAAGACTGAGGTGCGCGAGATCGCGGAGCAGCACAAATTTGTCAATGCCCGCAAGCACGACAGTCAGGACATCTGCTTCGTGCCGGATGGCGACTATGCCCGCTTTATGGAGGACTTCACCGGCAAACACTACCCGGCAGGTGATTTTCTGGACGAGAGCGGCAGGGTGGTGGGCACCCACAACGGCGCGGTGCGGTACACCATCGGCCAGCGCAAGGGGCTGGGCCTTGCCATGGGGGCACCTGTGTACGTCTGCGGCAAGGACATGCAGGCAAACACCGTCACGGTAGGGCCGGAGGAGATGCTGTTCGACCGCATCGTGTATGCGGACGAGGTGAACTGGATCGCTATTCCGGAGCTGACCGGACCGCTGCGGGTCACAGCCCGCACCCGGTACCATCAGGTGGAGCAGGCCGCCACCGTCTACCCGGCGGAGTGCGGCTTCCGGCTGGAATTTGACCAGCCCCAGCGCGCCCCTACGCCCGGTCAGGCCGTGGTGCTGTATCAGGGCGACACCGTGCTGGGCGGCGGCACCATTACGAGAGTGGAAAAGTAACAAGGAGAACAAAATGCAAAATCAGTATTCCCGCACGCAGTTGCTGCTGGGCGCGGAAGCTATGGAAAAACTGCACAATTCCCGCGTGGCGGTGTTCGGCATCGGCGGCGTGGGCGGCTACACGGTGGAAGCGCTGGCGCGCAGCGGCGTGGGGGCACTGGATCTGATCGATGATGATAAGGTCTGCCTGACCAACCTCAACCGCCAGATCATCGCCACCCGCAGCACGGTAGGGCAATATAAGGTAGATGTGGCTGCGCAGCGCATCCACGACATTGACCCGGACATCAGGGTGACCACCCACCGGTGCTTCTTTGGCCCGGAAACACAGGACCAGTTCGACTTTACCCAGTACGACTATGTGGTGGATGCCATTGACACCGTTACCGGCAAGCTGGCGCTGGTGATGAAGTGCAAGGAGGTGGGCACCCCCATCATCTGCTCCATGGGCGCAGGCAACAAGATGGACCCGACCCGCTTTGAAGTGACCGATATCTACAAGACCTCGGTCTGCCCGCTGGCCAAGGTGATGCGCACCGAGTGCCGCAAGCGCAGGATCAAGCACCTGAAGGTGGTCTACTCCAAGGAGCCTGCCATGACCCCCATCGAGGATGACGACATCAGCTGCAAGTATCACTGCATCTGCCCTCCGGGCACCCAGCGCAAGTGCACCCAGCGCCGTTCGGTGCCGGGCTCCAATGCCTTTGTACCCTCGGTGGCCGGCCTGATCATCGGCGGCGAGGTGGTAAAAGACCTTGTGGGCTTTGTGCCGATGAAGGGGTAAAACAGACCGCAGACTCCTGCTGTGTGGGACGATTTGAAATGCGCTCCGCGTTGCTTTGCGCATAAGCTAAGGAAATTATATTTTTGATTTTGGGGTCCAGAAACGCCTGCGGGTGTTTCTGGACCCCATTTTCATGGGCGGGGGGGGGTCGTGGAGGAAAGGCTTGTGCTTACGGGCAGAACGTTAACTCCGCCGCGCGAATGTTTCCACAGGAAACCAGCGCGGCAGCTTCCGCTTTCGGTTATGACTCCTCCCGTGAAAAGGCAATTCTGGAAAATCCGCAGATTTTCCAGAATTGCGAAATAAAATAATAATTCCGCTGAAAATGGTCAGAGCATCAGCGGAGACCATTTGAAATCGTATTTTTTGCGCTGCAGCGTTCCATAATATAAATTTGCAATCAATTTGCAATTTGGTATTGCAATTGGAGAGAATATCGTGTATAATCATCCCTGTTCAAAAATGCAACCAATTTGCAATTTACTAAAATGAAGCGACGAACGGTCGTTTTTAGGAGCGTATATGGAACTGTTTCTGGATGTTCTGGGCGAATCTCTGGTGGATACCGCTAAGATGCTGCCCTTCCTGTTTTTGGCTTATCTTCTGATCGAGTATATCGAGACCCGCCACGGTGAGCGCATTGAAGCACTGCTGGCAGGCGGCGGGCGCTGGGGCGCGATTCCGGGCGCGGTGCTGGGCTGTGTGCCGCAGTGTGGCTTTTCGGCCATTGCGTCCAACTTCTACTCCTCCCGCGTCATCACACTGGGCACCCTGATGGCCGTCTACCTTGCTACCAGCGACGAAGCCATCCCGCTGCTGGTATCCATGCCGGCCTACTGGGATAAGCTGGCTGTGCTCATGGTCATCAAGGTGGTATACGCCATTGTGGTGGGCTTTGTGCTGGATTTTGTGCTGCGCGGCGTGCTGCCCAAATCGCTGTGCGGCGGCTACACCGGCCATGCCGACGAGGTGGACTGTCACGAGGAGCACAGCGACGAAGAGGGTAAGCCCGCCCCCATCTGGAAAGCGGCCCTGCGCCACACGCTGGAGATTTTTGTGTTCATTTTTGCGTTCAGTCTGGTGTTCGGCCTGATCGTGGAAGGCGTGGGCGAAGATGTGTTTGCAGACCTTCTGGGCAGCATGGGCTTCTTCCAGCCGGTAGTGGCTGCGCTGGTGGGCCTGATCCCCAACTGCGCCGCCAGCGTGCTGCTGACCCAGCTGTATGTGGAGGGTGCCCTGCGCTTTTCCAGTCTGGTGGCGGGCCTTTGCACCGGTGCAGGCGTGGGCCTTGCGGTGCTGTGGCGCACCAATCCTTCGTGGAAGCAGAACCTGTTCATCACCGGCCTGACATGGGGTGCAGGCGCATTCCTCGGCGTGGCAATGCAGGTGGTCGTGGCCGTGTTTGCGTGATCACGAGAAGAAGCTGCAAAGAAAACGGCATCGTGAAACAAAATAAGGCTATTGCATGGAATTCTGTGCAGTAGCCTTATTTTTATGCCCAAATGCACCCCAATTTTAAAAAAGTATGGTATACTGGTACAAAACTCAGTTCCATAGGGGAGAATAGAATGCAATATAAGATTCTGGCAAGCGATTACGACAACACACTGGTGCCCTTTGGCGAGGGCAAGCCGCGTCAGAAGGTGGTCAAGGCGGTAAAGAAGCTGCAGGCCGCAGGCGGCAGATTTGTGCTCAGCACCGGACGCGCGTATCCGTGCGTCAGCCTCAAGGGGCAGCTGGGCGGCATCCGGTTCGATTATGCCATCACCTGCAACGGTGCCTGCGTGGTGGACCGCGAGGGCCGCATCGTGGCCGAGCACCCGCTCACCGCTGAGGAAATGTACGCGCTGGTGGATTTCTGCGAGGATTATAACTATCCGCTGCAGTTCAATTTCAGGGATGCCTGCTACGCCTACTGCGAGTATGAATATCTGCACAGGGGCTATCAGCAGATGAACAGCATCGGGCTGGACTGTATGGACGGCGAAGATCAGGACCGCCACCTGATCGATATGCCCCACGCGGCCTTTGCGGCAGTGCCGCCGGAGCACGTGGCAGATTTTGCGGCAAAGTACGGCCATCTGGGTCTGCACTGGATGCAGGTGGGTGCGCAGAATGCCGACGGCCTGTGCTACTACGACATCGTGCGCGGTGGAATGGACAAAGGCGTGGGCCTTGCCGACCTGTGCGAAAAAATGGGCCTGACACTGGCCGATGCCGTGGCAGCAGGCGATTCTGCCAACGATGTGGCTATGCTGAAGGCAGCGGGCCTTGGCTGCTGCATGGCAAACGGCACGCCGGACGCAAAGGCTGCCGCCGACCGCATCATTGGCGATGTGCGGGAGGACGGCCTTGCCGACCTGATCGATGAGCTGTGGTTCGACGGCCCCAGAGCAGAGCCGTCCGGCCGCGACCTTGGCTCGCCTTGGGATAAAATTGAAAGTGCAGGCGGACAATGAGCTTTGAACCGGTGTATAACGAACACAGCCGGGCGCTGATCCTTGGCACATGGCCCAGCCCCAAAAGCCGGGAGATGGCCTTTTACTACGGCCATCCGCAGAACCGCTTCTGGCCCGTGCTGGCCGCGCTGACCGGTGAGCCGGTGCCTGCCCGTGAGGACATTGAAGCCAAAAAGCAAATCATCCTGCGCCATGGGCTGGCCCTCTGGGACACGCTGGAACGCTGCACCATCACCGGCGCAGCGGATGCTTCCATCAAGGATGCAGTGCCGAATGATATTGCCGCTCTGCTGGCAAAGGCACCCATCGAAGCAGTATTCTGCAACGGAGCCACCGCATACCGGATCTATACAAAGTATCTGCAGCCGGTGTCCGGCATTGCAGCGGTAAAGCTGCCCAGCACCAGCCCGGCAAACGCTGCCTGCCGCCCGGAAAAGCTGCGCGAAATCTGGGGCGCGGCTCTCTTGCCGTGGATCAACAAATGATGGCCAGGTTGTAAATTATCCGTGAAAGCCTTGCGTTTTTCGCGGGGTGCGGTATTATGGATGACATAAGGGGCAATGCCCCGGACAAGGAGAAGAAACATGAGCAAGATCATCCGCACCAGAAAGCCCAGCGTTCTGCCATTTTATGCAATGGCACTGGTCTTTTTGGTATTGTGCGCGGTACTGCCGGTGTATAAGCTGTGGGCGCTTCTGGCGGCGCTGGGCGGTGCATTTGTGGCCTTTGGTGCGGCACAGAAGGTCTGCCCGCCCCGGGTGGTGGAGCACGAAGTGCCTTTCCACACCGGTGTGGAGGATGTGGACGCGATGCTGACCGACATTCAGCAGAAACTGGATACCCTGCACACCCTCAACGAGCAGCTGCCGGACCCGCAGCTCTCTGCCGCCATGACCCGCATGGAAAAGGCGGGCCGCTCCATTGTGGAAGCGGTGGAAGCAAACCCGGAAAAGGCAAAGCAGGTGCGCAGGTTCGCAAACTATTACCTGCCGGATGCGGTGAACGTTCTGCAGCAGTATGCAAAGCTGGCAAAGCAGGGCGTGCGCGGCGAGAATGCCGCAGCCATCCGTACCGAGGTGGAGCACAATGCTGCTTCCATTGCTACGGCGTTTGAAAACCAGCTGGATGCCCTGTACGCCGCCGAGAGCATGGACCTTTCTGCAGATATCACGGTGCTGCAGAACATGCTCAAAGGGCAGGGCCTGAGCTAAGAAAAAAGGTAAATGGTATTTGGAAAGGAAGGAATCTCTTATGGCTGATAATACATTCAACTTTGACCTCGATGCACCCGCAGTACCCACCCTGACGTTGGACCCCACCCCGGCAGAAGAGGAAAAGGCAGCACCCGCCCAGCAGGAAGCCGCCGCACCGGAGCAGCCGCAGGTGAACCTGACCCCGGAAGAACAGGCCATGGTGGATCAGTTTGCTGAAAAGATCGATATTACCAACAGCCAGCAGGTGCTGCAGTACGGCTCCGCCTGTCAGAAGAAGATCGGCGATTTCTCCGAGGCTGCGCTCTCCAAGGTGTCCACCAAGGATCTGGGCGAAGTGGGCGATATGATCACCAGCCTGATCGGTGAGCTGAAGAGCTTTGATGCAGGCGAGGAAGAAAAAAAGGGCATCCTCGGCTTCTTCAAGAAGAAGGGCGACCAGCTGGATGCCATGAAGATGAAGTACAACAAGGCCGAGACCAACGTGGAAAAGATCCAGTCCATGCTGGAGGGCCATCAGGTGCAGCTGCTCAAGGACATCGCCATGCTGGATAAGATGTATGATCTGAACATGGCCTACTTCAAGGAGCTGAGCATGTATATCCTTGCCGGCAAAAAGAAGCTGGCCGATGTGCGCGCAAACGAGCTGCAGCAGGCCATGGATAAGGCCAAGGTTTCCGGCCTGCCGGAGGATGCACAGGCGGCTCGTGATCTGGCCGACCAGTGCGAACGCTTTGAGAAGAAGCTCTATGATCTGGAGCTGACCCGCAACATCAGCCTGCAGATGGGGCCGCAGATCCGCCTTTTGCAGAACAACAATACCATGATGGCGGAAAAGATCCAGTCCACCATCGTCAACACCATCCCCCTGTGGAAGAATCAGATGGTGCTGGCACTGGGTCTGGCCCACAGCCAGCAGGCCATGCAGGCCGAGCGTGCCATGACCGACATGACCAACGACCTGCTCAAGAAGAACGCAGAGGCCCTGAAGATGGGTACCATCGAGACCGCAAAGGAATCTCAGCGCGGTGTGGTGGACATCGAGACCCTGCAGCAGACCAACAAGAGCCTGATCGAGACGCTGGACGAGCTGAACAAGATCCAGAGCGAGGGCCGCGCAAAGCGCGCTGCCGCCGAGCAGGAGCTGAACCGCATCGAGGACGAACTGAAAGCAAAAATGATGGAGATCCGGAGCTGAGATGGCAAACGCAGATTTTTCGCAAAAACAGAACAGCACTTCCGGCGGTTTTGACGCGGGCAGCTACCGCGAACAAAAGCAGCCGGAGCAGGCTGTACCGCTGACACCTCTGCAGCAGAAGCTGGCAGGGCTGGAAGCAAAGCTGCCCGCAGCCCTTTCCACCCGCGCAGCTGCACTGGCGCTGAGCGTGGTGGTGATGCTGGCGGCCTTTTTGGGCTTTGGCAGCGCCAAGCTGCGCAGCCGGTACAACGAAGTCCGCAAATGGTACACGGTGGGTGTGGCGGCAGACAACGGCTATAACCTCAACGAAGAGCTGACCACCCGCATGAACACGGCGGCAAACATCATCACCACCGCCGGCAGCACGCTGGGAGCGGACAGTGCCGAGGTACAGGCCGCACAGAGCGCGCTGAGCGATTTTACCGCCTGTCTGGAAGCCGTGCAGAACGGCGGCAAAAGTCAGGCACTCACCTCGCTGCCCTATTATCAGGGCAGCACGATGCATGCGCTGTATCAGGCCAACGAGGTGCTGGGGTCGCGGATCGACCAGCTCTACGCAAAGCTGCAGGAGCAGGCCGCAGACCCCATGAAGATGGGCGCGGTGCAGGGCCAGTACGGCCAGTTCAACAGTGCGGCTACCATTATCGGCACCCTGAAATACAACGATGCCGTTTACGACTACCAGAAAGAGACCGGCGGCTTCCCGGCCAGCGTGCTGGGAGCCATTGCCGGTGTAAAGGAGGTTGAACCCTTCGCATGAAAAATTTTGCAAAGCGCGTAAGCGCTCTGGTGCTGGCCCTTGTGGTGGGCGCAGCGGCCTTGTGCCCGGCGGCCCTTGCCGCCGCCAGCCTGCCGGACCTGCCCAAAGACGAATGTGTGGTGGATGATGCCAACATCCTGAGCGACAGCACTACCCAGACCATCGTTGATCTGAACAACCAGCTGCAGTCCAGCTGCAACGGAGCACAGATCGGCGTACTGACTGTAGATTATACGGGTAATTATTCCACTGAGGATTATGCAACACAGGCCTTCAACGCCTGGGGCATCGGCTCGGCTTCCGAGAACAACGGTGTGCTGATCCTGCTGGTGATGGAATCGCCCATCTACGAGGACGGCGATTACTACGTGACCTACGGCGACGGCTTCCGCAACACCACGCTGGAAAGTCAGGCCAGTGCCCTCGCTCAGACCATGGAAGGTGATTTTGTTAACCGCGATTACAGCGATGCAGTAATCACCTGTGCCAACAATGTGGCCGACACCATTGCAAGTGTTTATGGGGTAAATCTGAACAATGGCAGCTACGACGACGGCAGCTATGCCCAGCCGGACGACGGCCCCACCACCTTTGGGGATATCGTTCTGGGTATCGTGATCCTGTTCATGTCCCTGATGGTGATGCTGATCATCGTACTGTTCGTGTTCCGGGTGTTCATTGCACCCATCGGCCATGCAGTGGGCTGGAACTGGGGCCCCTTCGCATGGGGCTACATGGCAGGCTCGGCCCGTCGGCATTATCGTCCCGGCCCGCCGCCTCCTCCGGGCCCCGGCTTTGGTCCCGGATACGGCCCGGGCTATGGCCCCGGCCCCCGCAATGACCGGCCCCGCCCACCCCGGAACAATAACCGCCGTCCGCCCCGGCCTCCCATGGGCGGCGGCTTTGGCGGCGGGTCCTTCGGTGGAATGGGCGGCGGCGGCAGCCACGGCGGCGGCGGTGGCCGCGGCCGTTAAAAACACAAAAACACGGAGAACTGCTGTGGGCGGTATGCCTGCGGCAGTTCTCTTTTTAGGTTTAAGGCGTGAAGGAAATTCATTTGACAAATCAACTTTGTTAACCTATACTGAGAAACATGCATAATAAGCCAGAAATAAAGGCTCTGAGGGTGGAAAAGCCGCAGAGCAGGGAACGATAAAAATAGAGGGAGAAAACCATGCTGACTCTGGATAAGATCTACCATGCAGCCTTTGTGCTCAAGGATGTTGCCCGCAAGACCGACCTCATCGAGGCACCCAAGCTCTCCAAGGACTGCCAGCTGTACCTGAAAACCGAAAACCTGCAGGCCACCGGCAGCTTTAAGGTGCGCGGTGCTTACTATAAGATCAGCCAGCTTTCCGAGGAGGAGAGCGCCAAGGGCGTGATCGCCTGCTCTGCCGGCAACCACGCACAGGGCGTGGCGCTGGCTGCTACCCGCCGCGGCATCAAGAGCATCGTCTGTATGCCGGATGGTGCCCCCATCATGAAGGTGGAGAATACCAAGAATCTGGGCGCAGAGGTGTGCCTGGTGCCCGGCACCTATGATGATGCCCACGACAAGGCTGTGGAGCTGCAGGAAGAGACCGGCATGACCTTTATCCACCCCTATGACGATGAGCAGGTCATCGCGGGGCAGGGAACCATTGGTCTGGAAATTCTGGATCAGCTGCCGGATGTGGATGCGGTCGTTGTGCCGGTGGGCGGCGGCGGCCTGATCTCCGGCGTGGCCTTTGCCATCAAGAGTCTGCGCCCGGAGGTGAAGGTCTATGGCGTACAGGCCGAGGGTGCACCCAGCATGTACCGCAGCCTGCACGAGCATAAGTACCAGACCCTGAAAGCCGTTTCTACCTTTGCAGACGGCATTCAGGTCAAGACTCCCGGTGAGCTGACCTACCAGATCTGTGAGCAGTATGTGGACGACATCGTGACCGTGAGCGAAGATGAGACCGCTGCCGCCATCCTCTCGCTGATGGAGAACCAGAAGCTGGTTGCCGAGGGTGCCGGAGCCGTGCCGGTGGCTGCAGTGCTGTTCCACAAGCTGCCGGTCGAGGGCAAAAAGGTGGCCTGCGTCGTCTCCGGCGGCAACATCGATGTGAACATCCTCAACCGCGTGATCACCCGTGGTCTGGTCATGAGCGGCCGCAAGGCGAACATGACCATTGCGCTGGAGGACAGGCCCGGCCAGCTCAAGAAGGTGGCCGAGATCGTGTCCCGCTGCGGTAGCAATGTGGTGTCGGTGCAGCACGATGGCTCCGATCCCAATATGCCCATTTCCAGCTGCTTCCTCAAGCTCACCCTTGAGACCCGCGATGCCGAGCAGATCGAGCAGATCCGCGCAGAGCTTGCAAAAGAGGGTTTCCAGCTTGTGAGCGAAAGAGTATAATAGAAGAAAAAAGAAAGGAACGTTTTATCATGAAAGTCGTTTCCACTTCCAACGCACCCGCAGCCATCGGCCCTTACAGCCAGGCGATCGATCTGGGCAATATGGTGTTTGTTTCCGGCCAGATCCCGGTAGACCCTGCTACCGGCAAGATGGCCGATACGGTTGAAGAGCAGGCTGCACAGAGTCTTGCAAACCTCAAGGCCATTCTGGCCGAGGCTGGCCTTTCCATGGCAAATGTGGTCAAGACTGTCATTTTTCTGGCCGATATCAACGATTTTGCCGCTGTGAATGCCGTGTATGCCAAGGCCTTTGCTGAGCCGTTCCCTGCCCGCAGCTGCGTGCAGGTGGCCGCCATCCCCAAGGGCGCAAAGCTGGAGATCGAGTGCATCGCCGTGCGCGAATGATCAGGCCTAAACACAAAAGGGGCTGTGCCGCTGGCACAGCCCCTTTTGCATGTATGAGGAAGAATGAGAACAGCAATTACGGGCGCAGACCCATGCCGCCCTCCAGCGTGAGAGTCTCGCCGGACAGATACTTGAAGTCCGGCATGGCCAGCTGCACGCATACCCGGCCAATCTCGGTCTCGGGGTTGGCGTAGTGGCCCATGGGCGGCATCTTGACGTTGGCTTTGAACGCATCCGGGTATGCCTGCTGGAACTGCTCCAGCTTGGCGGTCCAGGCCAGCGGGCAGATCACGTTGACATTGATGCCATCCTTGCCCCACTCAGTAGCGGCCACGCGGGACAGGCCGCGGATGCCCTCCTTGGCGGCAGCGTAGGAGCACTGGCCAAAGTTGCCAAACAAGCCTGCACCGGATGCAAAGTTGATCACGCTGCCCTTGGACTTGGCCAGATAGGGATAGCAGGCCTTCATATAGTAAAATGCAGCGTACAGGCCGGAATAAAGGGCCAGATCAAACTGCTCGGTGGTGTGCTCTGCCAGCGGCACGCCGGAAGCGGATGCCTGTGCGTTGTTCACCAGCACTTGAATGCCGCCAAAGGTATCCACAGCCTGATTGACGACATTTTGCACGGTGGCTTCGTTGTCGGTGCCTGCACACACATCTGCCTGCACCGGCAGAACGCGGATGCCATACTTGGCTTCCAGCTCGTTTTTTGCCTCTTCCAGTTTTTTCACATTACGGCCAGTGATGACCAGATTTGCGCCCTCTTTTGCAAAGGCGGTGGCAATGCCATAGCCGATGGAGCCGCAGCTGCCATCGGAAAGTACGGCGCGGCCTGCGCCGGTGATGATAGCGGTCTTACCCGTTAAAAAGCCCATAGTTGCCCTCCAGAAGTGCTCAATTGGCTGATGTTGGCCATATTATAGCCTGAATTTCAATAGAATGCAAGGCTTTTTACCGATAAATAAAAAATAGACAAAGAATGCCGAGAAGGTGAAAAAATTCACGACTTCTCGGCATTTTGTGAAAGATTTGTCAGAGACTTTGATGTTAAAATAAAGACAAACTAATTACTTCTGCACGCCCGCCTCGCACTGCTCAATAAACTGCTTTGCCACGCGGGGGCTGCGGCCGCCGGCGCGGATGGCAAAGGCTTCGGCTTTGACCAGCAGCTGATCCATCGGCATGTCGATGCCGTGCTGCTTTGCCAGTTCGGCCAGAATGTTCTCAAACCGGGCCTTCTCCGGCCGCTGGAAAGTGACCGTCAGGCCGAACCGGGCCGAAAGGCTCATCAGCTCCTGCCGGGTATCGGCTTCGTGGATGTCGTCGCCGGTGCGGTCGGTCAGTGTTTCTTTAATAAGGTGGCGGCGGTTGGAGGTGGCATATACCGCAATGTTCTTGGCTCTGCCGCCTACGCTGCCCTCCAGAATGGCCTTGAGCGCGGCAAAGTTGTCGTCGTTGGCGGTAAAGCTCAGGTCGTCGATGAACAGGATGAATTTGAGCGGGTTCGCGGCCAGCTTGTCCATCAGATCCGGGATCTGGTAGAGCTGGTTCTTCTTCACTTCCACCAGCCGCAGGCCTTCAGGTGCAAACTCATTGGCAATGGCTTTCACCGCACTGGACTTGCCGGTGCCTGCATCGCCGTACAGCAGCACATTGTTGGCGGGCATCCCGGCCAGCAGGGCCTTTGTGTTGGCAATGACCTTTTCGCGCTCCTTCTCGTAGCCGGGCAGCTCGGAAAGGCGCTGGGGGTCCGGGTATTTCACCGGCACCAGCTGGCCGTTCTCCACCGTGAACACATGGTGCTTGGCAAACATGCCATAGCCCTTTTTTCCCACTTCGCTCACGCGCTGGGCGTAGGCGGCAGGCAGGTCGATGCTGGAGGTCTCCCACCGGGGCAGGAAAGCCAGCTCCTGCGCCTGCCCTGTGGCAGAACCGGCAGCGGCCAGCAGTTCGTCCAGCGTCAGGCCGCACAGAGCCTGCAGAAAAGCCAGTTCACTGTCCAGCGCGGTCTGCAGTGCAGGGGCAAGGGTGCCCGATGCAGCCTGACGCACGCAGACGGTCTCGGCTTCCAGCACAGCGGCGCTGAGGTAGCTGCCCCAGTTGGTGGTGTGCTCGAACAGTGCGGCTTCAAATTGGGCCACAGCGTCGCACACCGGGCCATAGCCGGGCGCACCGGCTTCCATGCGGTCGGTCAGGTCCAAAAGCTTTGCCACAACGGGGTCGTCCAGCAGGCTGCGGAAAACAACAAGCCCGTGCAGCCGGGCATTCCATTCTCTCAATTTCATATTCCTGTCCTCTAGTTGGTCTTAAATTAAACGCGCAGGCGCGCATATCAGAAGTATACAGCGCATTGTGCCATGGCGCAAGAGGTGTTCAATTAACTTCATGTTTGGGGTGATTCAGGTTACAAATTGTCGATTGACAAAAGGCCGATTTATAGTATAATTTACATCAACAAATGCGCAGATGGGAAAAAGTACCACACGAT
>ERZ840057.1086-NODE-1086-length-24512-cov-3.096496_pt1 | contig 24512 bp, 20 predicted proteins | sample MGYA00519907_ERZ840057 | MGnify/ENA primary metagenome ERZ840057 (study PRJEB31850, sample SAMEA3708862) | human gut metagenome | biome: human gut; feature: human-associated habitat; material: faeces | place: China | collected 2014 ...
CGTAGCCCGAGACGGTCCCGGGCTGACAATTTCGACTGTAATGGACGTTCTTAAACGACTAGTCATTCAAGAACGTCCCCAATGACTACATGAAAGCGCCCCCAAGCGGATGTGCTTGAGGGCGCTTCTTGCTTGCGAGGTTATGACTCGATGTAGTCCTTGAGCTTGCTCGAACGGCTCGGGTGACGGAGCTTGGCCAGGGTCTTGGACTCGATCTGGCGGATACGCTCGCGCGTGACGCCAAACTCGCGGCCGACTTCCTCGAGCGTGCGGGGATGCCCGTCGACAAGGCCAAAGCGCAGCTCGATAACCTTGCGCTCACGATCGGCAAGCGAGTCGAGCACCTGAGTGAGCTGCTCCTGCAGCATGGAGAAGCTGGCGGCATCGGGCGGAACGATAGCCTGGGAGTCCTCGATAAAGTCGCCCAGCTGGGAATCCTCTTCCTCGCCGATGGGGGTCTCGAGCGACACGGGCTCCTGCGAGATCTTCTGGATCTCGCGGACGCGGTCGGCGCTCATGTCCATCTCGGCACCGATCTCCTCGGGGGTCGGGTCGCGACCCAGGTCCTGAAGGAGCTGGCGCTGCACGCGGACGAGCTTGTTGATAGTCTCAACCATATGCACGGGAATACGGATGGTACGGGCCTGATCGGCAATGGCGCGCGTAATGGCCTGACGGATCCACCACGTGGCGTACGTGGAGAACTTAAAGCCCTTCTGGTAGTCGAACTTCTCGACGGCGCGGATCAGACCGAGGTTGCCCTCCTGGATCAGGTCAAGGAACAGCATGCCGCGGCCGACATAGCGTTTGGCGATGGAGACGACCAGACGCAGGTTTGCGCTGATGAGTGCCTGCTTGGCTTCGAGGCCCACGTTCTCAATGCGCGTAAGACGACGCATCTCGGCACGCGTGAGCTCGAGCTCGCCGGCATCGGCAGCCTCGAGCTTCTCGGTGGCCTCGAGACCGGCCTCGATCTTCATGGCCAAATCGACCTCTTCGGAGGCGGTCAGCAGGTCGACCTTGCCGATCTCCTTGAGGTACATACGAACCGGATCGCCGGTCAGCATCACCGTGGAGGCATCGATGCCACGCACGCGGGAGCGTGAACGGGACGTGCGCACGGTGCGCTTCTTCTTGCTCTTGGAAGAACCCATCTCGGCATCGGCCTGACGGGCCATCTTGAGCTCGTGATCGTCGAGCGAGCCGGAATCGTGCTCGTCGTCGTCATCGAAATCGTCGGTATCGGTATCGTTATCGTCATCGTCGACGTCCATGGGGGCGTCGTCGTTACCGCTCGCGGAGATAATCTGGATGCCGCTGTTGCGCAGCGCGGAATACACCGCGGTGAGCTGCTCGTCAGAAACATCGATATCCTTCAGGGCGACCTGAATCTCGTCCTCGGTTACCGAAGTCCTGTTTGAGCCGTTGCCCATGAGCTTTGCAACGTAGGATTCCAGCCCAGTACCCGTGCTCTCAGTCTTTTTTGGCACAGATTCTCCCTTCATAGTCCACAGGACTCAATACTTTAGCACACACATAGGCGTCTATACCCAAAAAGAGGACTGGATATAGGCGAGAATACGCTGGTTGACCACAACATCTAGGCCTGTTCGGTGCCTGCGGCCTCCAGACCGATCAAACGGAACGGGTCCGCCACGCCGCCGATAGACTTTTGCAGCTCGCGTTGACGCTGCGAATCCTGCGCGGCCTGCACGGTCAACGCGCGACGGGCCTCATCATCGAGCGAACGGTCCTGGCGCAGCTTGGCCTGTGCGGCACGCATGCGGCGCTTGATGGTGTAGAGCTCGAGCGTATCGAGCATGAACACGATGTTCGTCTCGGTGGGGTGCTTGCTCGTCGCGGAGATGCGCCCGGCACTCACAAGCGTTGCCGCCTCGGGACAGACCGAGCGCGCCGCATCCATGCAGGCTGCAGGATCGGTTCCCGGCGGCGTTGCCAGAACGGCCCATGCGATGGACTCGTGACGTGGGTCAACCCACTCGATAGAGCAGATGCGGTCGGCATACGTGCGGAACAGGTCGGGGTAGCTCGTGAGCATCGTCAACAGCTCGCGCTCCCCTGCCAAGGACTTGCGCTCAAGATCAGTAAGAACCATCGGCGCCGCCGCAGCCGGAGCGCCCGAACCATCAGTCACAGGCACAGCACCCATACCATCAGGCACATCGATCGGCGGCAGGTCGTCGACGACCTCCACGGGCGCGGCACCGTAGGCATCGAGCGGGACGTAGCCATACGGCTCTTCTTCGACCGGCGCGGACACCGGCGGCGTCGCGCCCGATGCCCAAGCACCGCGAGATGCCCCCTGCGAACCAGACGTCCGACCGCCCGCGCTACCAGAGCGCTCGGCTTGCGCCCGCTGGCGTTCATAGTTCTGCTCACGACGTCGTTCCGCATCTTCGCGCTTGGCGACATCGCGAAACACGCGACCCGAACTCGCGCGAACCGTCTCCAGATCCAAACCCAGCAGATCGGCAATCTGGATAAAGTATGTGTCGATCATATAGCTATCGCGCAGCGGATAGATAAGCGTCAGCGCATCTTCCAGCGCCTTGGCACGACCGCCCGGCGTGGTGATGTCACTCGACTCCTGCAGCGAACGGTAGACAAAGTCCATGAGCGGCTCGGCAGCGTCGATGCGCGCCTGAAGCTCCTGTCCACCATGCGCCGTGATGAACTCCATGGGGTCGTTGCCGTCGGGCAGCACCACGCAGCGCAGGTCCATCGAATCCTGCTCGATAAATTGAATCGCGCGACGGGCGGCCTTCTGGCCCGCGGCATCGCCATCGAACATATACACGATACGCTTGGCAAAGCGGGTGAGCGTCTTGACGTGATGCTCCGTGAGCGCGGTGCCCAGCGTGGCGACAACGTTTTTGATCCCCGCCTCCCAGCAGGCGATACAATCGGTATAGCCCTCCACCACGATGGCCGTATCCTGCGCGACGATAAACTCCTTGGCCCAGTTAAAGCCATAGAGGTTTCGCTTTTTATGGAACACGCTCGTCTCGGCGGTGTTGAGGTACTTGGGTTGGCCGTCACCCATGATGCGCCCGCCAAAGGCAATGTTGTGACCCTGCTCGTCAAAGATGGGAAACATCACGCGGTCGTAGAAGCGGTCGGCAAGCTGCCCGCGCCCGCGGCTCACGGCAACGTTGGCGTCGATCATCTCCTGCGGGGTAAAACCCGCCTGGGACAGGTGCGACACCAGCGCGTTGCGGCCCGGTGCAAAGCCCAGGCAGTAGCGGCGGCAGACGTCGCCACCCATACCACGGCTGGCAAAGTACTCGCGTGGACGGCCGTCCTTACCGCGCATAAGCATGGTGTGGTAGAACTGGGCGGTCTCGGCACACAGATCGTAGATGCGGGCACGCTTGGTACCGCGCTCGCGACGATCTCCGGTGTCATGCAGCTCAATACCCGCACGATCGGCCAAATAGCGGATTGACTCGGGAAAGCTCAGGTTTTCGCGCTTCATGATATAGGTGAAGACGTCGCCGCCTTCGCCGCAGCCAAAGCAGTGCCAGACCTGCGTAGCGGGGATAATGTGGAAAGAAGGCGTCTTTTCGCCATGGAAGGGGCAGCAACCCCAAAACTCATGGCCGCGGGGCTTGAGCTCAACCGTATCCTGCACGATGGCAACTAAGTCGGACGCAGCGCGTACCTGGTCTTTTTCCTCATCGCTAATCACGGATACTCACCCCCTGCTCGCCCAAGTTGTGACGAATATCCTCGATATTACCCTCGACGGTCGAGATCAACTCATCCAGCGATTCGAACACACGCGAGGGACGCAGCCAGCGCGTAAACGCCAGCGAAACGGAAGCTCCGTACAGGTCGCCCGTATAACCAATTAAGTTAGCCTCGAGATGCGATGAAGCGGCATCGTCGGCATACGTCGGCGGCAGGCCGACATTAACGGCAGCGGGCCACGCGATGTCATCGACGAGTACCAGACCCTCATACACACCATCGGCAGGCACCTGAATGCCGTCGGGAACCTGCAGGTTTGCCGTGGGAAAGCCCATGTCAGAACCCTCGTGACGGCCACGAATAACACCGCCACGCAGCATATACGGGCGGCCGAGCAACTCAGCAGCAAGCTCCACATGGCCCTGTCCCAGCTCATGACGAATGCGGGTGGCGCAAATGGCCTCACCGCCCTCGCAAAGCAGGTCGTGACCATACACGTCAACGCCGCGCTCGGAACCCCAAGAGCGCATCTCGGCAACACCAGAAGCACCGCCACGACCCAGCCTAAAGTCGCTGCCAACGCGAATCGAACGAATGTCGACCAGACGCGACACCAGCGAGAGAAAAGCAACATGGTCGAGTGCCGCAACCTCAGGCGTAAAGGGAACGGCCACCACCGCATCGACCCCGGTCTGAGCCAAGGCATGTAGACGGTCGGCCGTCGTCATCAATTTTTGAGCGGGCGAAGGACTCACCACAACGTCCGGATCGGGATCGAAAGTGACCACGACCGCCTTGCAATCATGGGCGCGCGCATCGCTAACAAGCGCCGCAATGAGCTCCTGGTGTCCACGGTGAACGCCGTCGAACACGCCGATGGCAATCGATGCGGCACCCAGGTGCTCACACTTATCAAACGCATCGGCAGTAACGATGTGAGCCACGTCCGACTCGCCCGCGAAAAAAATACGCGCGAGCTCGTGAGCGGACAACATCATCGAACACCGCCGATTGCCTGCGGAAACACGTGCTCCATGACAAAGCGGCCACCCTCGATGCGGGCGAGCGCCTTGAGTCCCCCATCGAGCACCAACGCAAAAGGCGACTTCGAGGTATCGAAATCGGCAAGCGCACGCTCAACGGGAATGCGTCGACCGCAGAGCAGATCGTCGGCAAGATTGCCCGGCAAGTCAACACGCGTGGCGCCCAGGGCCGCAATGGGATCCAGGGCAAAGCCAGCCGCGGACTCGGGAGAAAACTCCTCGACCGCATGACAAGCGCCAATGGAAACAACACCGGAGGCCGTGCGGCGCAGCGCGGAAATGTGCGCGGCGCTCTCGCAGGCGCGGCCCAAATCGCGAGCGAGCGCACGGATATAGGTACCCTTGCTCACTGAGAACGCCACGGTCCACACACACGTATCACCTTCGCCTCCCACGGCGATCAGGTCGGCGGCATAGACCTCGACGGGGCGCGGAGGTAGGTCCACCGCATTGCCCTCGCGAGCAGACTTGTAGGCGCGAACGCCATTGACCGAGATAGCCGAAAACGCCGGCGGCACCTGCATCTGCGGACCCAGCAAAGCGGCCAAGCGCTCACGGGCATAGGCAGGATCGCGGAGCTCGTTGGCAACAGCCACCGTGCGGACCGCCTCGCCCTCCGCATCATCGGTATTGGTCTCGGCGCCAAACGAGATGTCGGCGACATAGCTTTTGGTATCGAGGGTTAGCATGCCCAGCAAACGAGTAGCCTGGCCAACACCCACCACCATGACACCCGATGCCATGGGGTCGAGCGTGCCGGCATGGCCGACGCGACGCTCATGGAGGGCGCGCCGACATTGCGAGACCACATCGTGGGACGTGCAGCCCACCGGCTTATCGACGGCGAGCAGCATATTCAGTTGAGAAGGCGTACGACGAGCCATGTACCATCCAAAAAGTTAAAGCTCGACGGTCACCGAAGCGGGATCCTCCCCTACCAGTTCGGCCAGCATGGGAAGTGCCACGGTGAGCGTCTCGAGAATCGTTCCGTTGTTGGAGAAACCGGCGGCAGCGGGATGTCCGCCTCCGCCAAAAGCAGCAGCGATCTCGGACACGTTGAGGTCGCCCTTGGAGCGCAGGTTGCCGCGCACCTTGCTATCGCCCTCAATGCCCTTCAGGAACAGGCAGACTTCGACGCCCATCACCGAGCGAACCACATCGACCAGGCCGTCGCACTCATCCGAGGTGACACCGCAGGCCTCAAGGTCACTCTGGTACGCGTAGCTATACGCGACGCGCCCGTGGGCCACCGTCTTGATGCGGCCCATAACGATGGACTTGAGGTGCAAAAACTCAACGCGCATGCTCTGGTAAACCTCGAGTGCCACACGCGCCGGATCGGCACCGTGGGCAACCAGACGCGAGGCTGCATGGAACGCGGCGGCATCGGCATTTTGATACTGAAAACGGCCGGTATCGGTAACCAAGCCACACAGCAGGCAGGTCGCAACGCCATCACGTGCGACAATGCCGCAATTGTCCAAGAAGCGGTCGATGATCATGGCGCAGGCTGCAGCTTCGACGCGCCTCAGGCTGAGCTCGGCAAACTCCTCGCGCGCCGGATGGTGATCGAAGCACACCACATGCTTGGAGCGACGAAGCACCTCGGCGGAGTTGTTCAGGCGCTCTACGACCGGTACGTCCACCGAGATGAACAGGTCAGGATTGCCAGTGTACGCAGATGCCGGCACCAGGCGATCGGAGCCTTCCATAAAGCGGTAGATACGCGGAACCGGGTCATCGTCTGCCAACAGCAGCGCAATGTCCTTGTTGGGAAAAAACTTCATGAGCGAAAGGCCCAGACCCAACACGGAGCCCAGGGCGTCGCCATCGGGAGAAGTGTGTCCCGAAATCGCAATGGAGGACGCACCCTCGATGAGCTCGAGGATGCGTCGCTGAATATCTGCAGACTCGCACGAGGCGAGGTCGGCGGAATTAGTCATCTAAAGCTGCCTCCTGGGCGGCATCCGCTATCGGATAGCCGTCCTCGTCCTTTTCGATCGCAAGCGTGGCGGGAACGTTTTCCAGCGCACGCGTGATGCGCTCGGCCTCATCGGTCGAGCGATCGATGCGAAAATCGAGCTCGGGCGTAACACGCCAATCGAGCGAGCGAGCCAACAGACTGCGAATACGGCCCTTAGCGCTTGCGAGCGCCTCCATGACCTCGTCGTAGCGGCTCGCATCGCACGACACGAACACACGCGCGAACGAACGGTCCACCGCGACCTCGACCGCGGTCAAAGTAACCAGGTCGAGACGCGGATCGGAAACCTCAAAGAGCAGGATATAACCGAGCTTCTCGCGAAGCTGCTCGCCCAGACGGCGGGTTGCCTGCGTTTGCTTCATAGCGCTACCCCCTACTCGGTACGGGCAACCTGGTCGATGCGGTAACCCTCGATCTGGTCACCGGGCTTGATGTCCTGGAAGTTCTCCAGGCCAATGCCGCCCTCGGAACCGCTCTTGAGGCTCTTGGCTTCGTCCTTGTAGTGACGCATCGAGGCGATCTTGCCGTTGAAGACCACGATGCCGTCGCGCACCAGACGCACGGAATCGGTCGCGGCGATCTCGCCCTCTTCGACACGGACACCGGCGGCGATACCGACTTTGGGCACCTTGAAGGTGTCCAGGACGGTCGCGGTACCCGTGGAGACCTCGACCTCGGTGGGCTTAAGCATGCCGATACGGGCAGCGTCAAGTTCCTCGAGGCACTTGTAGATAACGTCGTAGCAACGGATCTCGACGCCCTCGCGCTCGGCGGCGGAACGTGCCTTACCGTCGGGGCGGACGCCAAAGCCGATGATGATGGCGTTGGAGGCGTCGGCCAGGACGACGTCGGTCTCGTTGATGGCACCAACGGCGGAGTGGATCGTGTTGATGCGAACCTCGGACTGATCCATCTTGTCGAGCGAGTCCTGAAGGGCCTCGATGGAACCCTGGACGTCGGCCTTGATGATCAGGTTGAGCTCCTTGACCTCGGCGTCGGCAATGGTCTCGAAGAGGTTCTCGAGCGTGACGTGCTTGACGCGGCTCTGCTCCTCGATACGGGCCTTGAGCGAACGCTCGTCAGCAAGCGCGCGAGCCTCACGCTCGTCCTCGAACACGCGGAACTCGTCACCGGCGTTGGGCACGGACTGCAGGCCCAGGATCTCGACGGCGTCGGAGGGACCGGCCTCGGTGACGGCGCGACCCTTGGGGTCGAGCATAGCACGGACGCGGCCGTAGGTAAGGCCGGCGACCAGCGTATCGCCCACGTGCAAGGTACCGCGGGTCACGAGCACGGTAGCGACCGAGCCGCGGCCCTTGTCGAGCTTGGCCTCGAGGACGTTGCCGGAGGCAAAGGTGTCCGGGTTGGCCTTGAGCTCGAGCACGTCTGCCTGGAGCAGCACGGTCTCCAGAAGGTCGTCGATACCGATCTTCTGCTTGGCCGAGATGTTGACGAACATGTTCTGTCCGCCCCACTCCTCGGGGATGACGCCGTACTCGGTGAGCTCCTGGCGCACGCGGTCGGGGTTGGCACCCGGCTTATCGATCTTGTTGACGGCGACGACGATGGGTACGCCGGCGGCCTTGGCGTGGTTGATCGACTCGACCGTCTGGGGCATGACGCCGTCGTCGGCAGCCACGATCAGAATAACGATGTCGGTCACCTTGGCACCACGGGCACGCATAGCCGTAAAGGTGGCATGACCCGGGGTATCGATGAAGGTGATCTTGCGGTCATTAATCATGACCTGCGAAGCACCGATGGCCTGCGTGATGCCGCCCGCCTCGCCGGCAGCGACACCGGTGTGACGGATGGCGTCGAGGAGGCTCGTCTTGCCGTGGTCGACGTGGCCCATGACGGTGACGACCGGGGCGCGCGGCTTAAGGTCGGCGGGATCGTCGTAGAACGAGAAGGTGTTCTCCTCCTCGGGGGTGATGATCTTGATCTGACGACCCAGGTCGTCGGCAACGAGCTCGACGAGGTCATCGGACATGGACTGCGTCATGGTGAGCGGCGTACCCAGTAGGAACAGGCGCTTGATGATGTCGTTGGCCGGAACGTCGAGCGCCTCGGCGAGCTCCTGGACGGTAACGCCCTGGGAAACCTTGATGGCGTCGAGCTCCTCGGGGTTCACGCCCTGGGCCAGCGCTTCCTCTATCTTGCGCTCCTCCTGAGCCTTGGCAGCCTCGCGCTCGCGCTTCTCCTTGCGCTTCTTGCGGCGACCGGTGGACTCGCGAGAGGCCTCCTCGACGGCGGCACGAGCCTCCTCGAGCACCTTCTCGCGGCTGTACTCCTCGGCCTCGCGAGCCATACGGCTGTAGTGGTCCTCTTCGTTGTTGTGACCGCCCTTGCGCTTCTTGCCCTTGCCCTGCTTATCAGGGTTGGGGAAGTCCATGCCAGCAGCGACGTTGTTGCTGGCGTTGGTGCGATGGCTGTGCGGACGGCTCTCGGAGGCGTTGCGCTCGGAGTTGTTGTCGGAGGCGTTACGATCGTTACGGCGGCCACCGCGGCGATCATTGTTGCCGCCACGACGGTTACCGCGCTCGGCGGCGCGCTCGGCCTTGGCCTTGTCCTCGGCGTCCTTCTTCTCCTTGAGCACGGTCTCCTGTGCGGCGATCTGGTCGAGCAGCGAACGGAAGCGCGAACCGGAGTCGGAAGCGGGAACGGCGCGGCGCTGGGCCTCGCGGGCAGCCTCCTCCTTCTCGCGGGCAAGGCGCTCCTGCTCGGCCTTCTTCTTGGCCTCGGCCTCGGCGCGGGCAGCCTCCTCGGCAGCCTGGGCTGCGGCAAACTGGCGGCGTTCCTCCTCGCGTGCCTTCTCGGCGGCGATGCGCTCGCGCTCGGCCTCGGCGGCGCGATCGGCCTCCTCGGCGGCAGCTGCCTGCTCCTCGGCCTGCTTGGCGGCCTCGACTTCCTGAGCGCGGGCCTCGATCACCGAGGCGAGCTGCTTGCGGACCATGGCGACATAGGCGTCCTCCAAAGTGGAGGACGCGGACTTAGCGGGAATCTTCATTTCGGCGAGATGACCCATCAGTTCCTTGGAGGTCATGCCGAACTCTTTGGCCAGGGTGGACACACGGACTTTTGCCATATGACTTCACCTACCCTTTCTGGCACCTTGGGTGCCTAGAGACTGAACGAGCGAGGGAGACGCGCCGGGACCCGCCCGGCGCGACCGCGCGCTAGATCAGGTCCTCCGCATCATCGAAGGCGTCGGTGTCGTGGACACCGCAGAAACGGGAGCCGGGACGAGCCTGGTTGCGGCACTGGACGCCGTCCTCGGACACGTACTCGCAGCGGCGGACGTCCTCGTCCTCCTCGTCACCGATCAGGTCGGCGGCGGGCTCCTCGTGAACGGGAACGTTCTTGAGGATGTCAGCGGCAAGCGTCTCGGACTTGATGTCGATGTGCCAGCCGGTCAGGCGCGCGGCGAGGCGGGCGTTCTGGCCCTCCTTGCCGATGGCGAGGGACAGCTGGTCGTCGGGGACGATGACGCCGGCGTAGGCCTTCTCCTCGTCGATGAGGACGCGGGTGACCTTAGCGGGCGACAGGGCGTTGGCGACGTAGACGGCAGGATCGGCATCCCACAGGATGACGTCGACGCGCTCGCCACGGAGCTCGCCCACGACAGCGCGAACACGGCTGCCCTTGGGGCCGACGCAGGCACCCACGGGATCCAGGCGGTCGTCGAGCGAGTGGACGGCGACCTTGGAACGCTGGCCGGGCTCGCGGGCAATCGACTTGATCTGGACGGTGCCCTCATAGATCTCGGGCACCTCCTGCTCAAACAGACGACGCATGAGCTCGGGGTGGGTACGGGAGATGACAATCGGCGGACGGCTGTGCTCGCCACGAACCGGCTGCAGGTTGGAGTTGGGGTCGCGAACGTCGATGATCACGGCCTTGATGTGCTGGTTGTGCAGGTAGCGCTCGCCCATCGGACGCTCGTTGCGCTCGTTCTCGTAACGGCGCTGATCGAAGTGCGGAAGCTCGGCCTCGACGCCCTCGCGGATTTTGACGATCGTGAAGTCGGGCGTGGACTGCAGCACGGTACCGCTGATGAGATCACCGATGCGGCCGGAGAACTCCTCGTAGATCTGCTCGCGGGCGGAGTTGCGCACGATGGCGTTGATCTCGGCCTTGGCGTGCTGGGCGGCGATGCGGCTCGTGTTCTTGGGGGTGACGTCGATCTCCTCGAACTCGGTGAAGTTGCCCTCCTCATCCATGGAATCGTCGATCGGCTCCAGGCGGTAGACGTAGATCTTGCCGGTGGTGCGGTCGATGGTCACCTTGGCGCCCCACTCAAGATGCAGGATCTCGGCATAGCTCTTGGCGAGCGACTGCTCCAGGCGGTCGATCAGGTAGAGCTGGTCGATGTGCTTCTCCTGGCAAAGCTCCATCAGGGCGGACATCATGTCGGATGCTGCCATCTTACTTTCCTTCCTTCGCGGGCTTGAAGTCGTAGGTGGGCTTCAACTTGCACTTTTTAACATCAGAGAAATCGAGGGTGACGGTCTCGCCGTCCTCGAGCTCGAGGGTCACGTCGGTCTCGGTCGCAGCGGCAATCTTGCCGGCGTACTTGCGACGGCCCTCGGTGACGGTGGAGGTGAGCTCACAGTTCTCGCCCACAAAGCGGGCAAAGTCGCACGGGCGGCGCAGTGGGCGCGCCATGCCCGGGCTCGACACCTCAAGCGTATAGCTCGAAGAGATAGGGTCGAGCTCCTCAATCACATCGCCGACCCACTTGGTGTTGGCCGTGACGTCGTTGAGAGACAGGCTCTGACCCTCGGCACCCTCGATACGCACGCGCACGCAGGGGGCCTTGGTGGCGCCCACGAGCTCGACGTCGACGATGTCGACATCGTGCTGGGGAGCGACGGCCTCGAGCGCGTCGATGATCGCCTGCTCGGTCTTGGTCTTGACCATTGCGGCACCTCCATCCATACAAAAAAGAAGCGGGGCCGAAACCCCACTTCTTTCAATTACAACTTCATTTGCAAGCAAACTATACCAATAGCTGCGGAAACGTGCAAGCACAGTACGAATCTGCAGGTCAGCGTGCGCACAGGTTCTCCACAAGAAATGGATAATTGGGTGTTGTCGCAAGTGTCCTTAACCAAAAAGAGGGGCGACTCCCTACGGAATCGCCCCTCGCTTTTAGATGTCAGCTATACGCGCAGCGCTTACTTGACCACCAGGTTAACCAGCTTGCCGGGCACGCAGATGGCCTTGACGACCGTCTTGCCCTCAAGCCACTTGGCAACGGCGGCCTCGGCGGCAGCCTGCATCTCCTCGTTGGAGGCGTCGCGGGCGACGTCGATGCGGCCACGGACCTTGCCGAGCACCTGTACGACGATCTGCACCGTGTCCTCGATGGACTCGGCCAGGTCAAACTCGGGCCAGGCGGCGGTGTAGGCGTTGCCCTCACAGCCGAGCGCCTCATGCCACAGCTCATCGGCCCAGAACGGGCAGATGGGGGCAAGGACGCTCACGATATCCTTGGCCACGCCGTAGCACAGGGCCTTGTCACGGGAAGCGCCCTCAGTAGCGTTGAGGTAGGCGCTCGCGGCATTGACGAGTTCCATGACGGCCGAGATCGCGGTGTTGAACTGGCCGCGGTCAAAGTCCTCGGTGCACTTGGCGATGGTGCGATGGCGCTCGCGGTAGAGCTTCATCGCTGTCTCGTCGAGCGCGGACTTGTCAAAGGCCACGTTGGCGTCGCCGGACTGGACGAGCTGCCACACGATACGCCAGGCGCGCTTAATGAAGCGGTTAGCGCCCTCGACGGCCTTGGGATCCCAGTCGAAGTCCTTCTCGGGCGGGGCGATAAACAGGATCGCCAGACGCATGGTGTCGGCACCGTAGGGCTCAATGACTGAACTCGGGGGCACGACGTTGCCCTTGGACTTGGACATGGTGTCGCCGTTCTCGTCCTTGACCATGCCCTGGCACAGCAGGTTGGTAAAGGGTTCGTCAACGCTCAGCAGGCCCAGGTCGCGCAGCGCCTTGGTAAAGAAGCGACTGTAGAGCAGGTGCAAAATGGCGTGCTCGATGCCGCCGATGTAGTTATCGACGGGCATCCAACGATCGGCGGCCTCACGGGAGAAGGGCAGCTCGGTGTTGTGCGGGTCGGTATAGCGCAGGTAATACCAGCTGGAGCAGGTGAAGGTGTCCATGGTATCGGTCTCGCGCTTGGCCGGGCGACCGCAGACCGGGCAGGTGGTCTCGTAGAACTCCTTGCACTCGGCGAGGGTCTCGCCGGCACCCAGGTCCAGGTTCTCGGGCAGCGTCACCGGCAGCTGGTCCTCGGGCACGGGCACGATGCCGCAGCGCTCGCAGTGGATGGCCGGGATGGGGTTGCCCCAATAACGCTGACGGCTGATGAGCCAGTCGCGCAGACGGAACTCGACCTTGCGACGGCCGCAGCCCATGGCCTCGAGGTCGGCCACGATGGCAGCCTCGCCCTCAGAGTGCTTGCCGCCGCGCATGCCGGTGTACTTGCCCGACTGGACCAGCGTGCCCTCGGCAGCGTGGGCGCAATCCCAGTCGACGGTCTCGGCATGGAAGGTGTCGATGGTCTCGCCGCTAGCCTCGACGGCAGCGCGATCCTCATCGTCCAGGATGATCGGCACGATCGGCAGGTCGTACTTGCGGGCGAACTCAAAGTCGCGCTGGTCGCCGCAGGGAACGGCCATGACGGCACCGGTGCCGTAGTCGGCAACGACATAGTCGGCAACCCACACGGGGATCTTCTCGCCGTTGACGGGGTTTACCACGTAGCGGCCCGTAAAGGCGCCGTGCTTCTCGAGGGTACCCTGGGCGCGCTCGACGGCAGAGATATGCTTGGAGTCCTCGACGATCTTGGTGACGGCCTCCTCGTACTGAGTGCCCTCGACGAGCTCGTGCAGGCGCGCGTACTCGGGAGACAGGACAAAGAAGGAAACGCCAAAGAGCGTGTCGGCGCGCGTGGTGAAGACGGTGATCTTACCCTCGTCGCCCTCGATGGGCTCGCCATCGGCGTCGCACAGGGTAAAGTCAACCTCGGCGCCCTCGGAGCGGCCGATCCAGTTGGCCTGCATCTGCTTGACGCGCTCGGGCCAGCCGGGGAGCTTCTCCAGGTCATCGAGCAGCTCCTGGGAGTAGTCGGTGATCTTGTAGTACCACTGCTCGAGGTCACGCTTCTCGGGCTCGGTGCCGCAACGCCAGCACTTGCCCTCGGTTACCTGCTCGTTGGCCAAAACGGTCTTGCAGGTGGGGCACCAGTTGACCGGGTTCTTCTTGCGGTAGACCAGACCCTTTTCCCACATCTTTTCAAAGATCCACTGACCCCAGCGATAGTAGTCGGGGCTGCAGGTCTTAACGGTACGATCCAGATCGTAGGAGAAGCCCATACGCCTCATCGTGGCGAGCGCCTGGTCCATGTTCTTATACGTCCAGGCGGCAGCCTGCGTGTTGTGCTTGATGGCGGCGTTCTCGGCGGGCAGGCCAAAGGCGTCGAAGCCGATGGGGTGCAGCACGTCAAAGCCGCGCATGCGGGCCTGACGGGCCATGGCATCGCCGATGGTGTAGTTGCGCGCGTGGCCCATGTGCAGGTCGCCCGACGGATACGGGAACATCTCGAGGACGTACTTCTTGGGCTTACTGTCGTCGGTGTCGACGGCAAAGAGGTCGGAGTCTTCCCAGGCCTTCATCCACTTGGACTCAATGGCCTGCGCGTCGTAGGCAGGGATCTCATCCTTATGATCTGTGCAATCGCACATATCAGCTCCTTTAATCTTGCTGGGGTCGGACGGCTTAGCTTTATTCGCTACTGCGGACAGTCCTGCGCAAGACGAAGAGCACATTAAGTGCTCTTCTTTGCGTGCGGAACTTGTAGCGAACAAAGCTAAGCCGACCGACCCTAAGGTTAACTCGCATGATGATAGCAAATACAACAAGCGAGATGTCTGCGACTTGCAGGCATCTCGCTTTATCTAAATAACGTGGTTGAGGCTCAACCTTTATGTGCAGGTCTTATCTTATCGATACGTTACGCTCTGTTGGGAGTCCTTGACTACGACGTCGTGGGCTCCGCCTTCGACGATCGAGGTCGAGGAGACCAAGGTCAGGCGTGCCTTTTCCTGGAGCTCGGGGATCGAGAGGGCACCGCAGTTGCACATCGTGGACTTAACCTTGTAGAGCGTGCTGCCCACGCCATCCTTAAGGGACCCGGCGTACGGGACGTAGGAGTCGACGCCCTCGACGAAGCTGAGCTTCGCGGCGCCGCCCAGATCGTAGCGCTGCCAGTTGCGGGCACGGTTGACGTTGACGCGCTCGGTCGGGCTCTCGTCGAAGCGAGCGAAGTAGCGGCCCAACATCATAAAGTCGGCACCCATGGCAAGGGCGAGCGTCATGTGGTAGTCGTAGACGATGCCGCCGTCGGAGCACACGGGCACGTAGACGCCGGTCTCCTCGTAGTACTCGTCGCGAGCACGGCAGACATCGATCAGCGCGGTGGCCTGGCCACGGCCGATGCCCTTGGTCTCGCGGGTGATGCAAATGGAACCGCCGCCGATACCGACCTTGATGAAGTCGGCACCGCAGTCGGCCAGGAAGCGGAAGCCCTCGGCGTCGACGACGTTACCGGCACCGACCTTGACGTCCTCGCCGTAGTTGGCGCGAATCCACTCGATGGTGCGCTTCTGCCACTCGCTGAAGCCCTCGGAGGAGTCGATGCACAGAACGTCGGCACCGGCCTCGATAAGCAGCGGCACGCGCTCGGCATAGTCGCGGGTGTTGATACCGGCGCCGACCATGTAGCGCTTGTCGTTATCGAGCAGCTCGTTGGGGTTGGTCTTGTGGCTGTCGTAGTCCTTGCGGAAGACGATGCCCATAAGGTGATCATTGTCGTCGACGATAGGCAGAGCGTTGAGCTTATTGTCCCAGATGACGTCGTTGGCAACCTTGAGGCTAATGTTCTTGTCGCCCACGATGAGCTGCTCACGCGGGGTCATGAACTCGGAGACCTTCGTCTGGTGGTCATCGCGGCTAGGACGATAGTCACGGCTGGTGACGATGCCCAGGAGCTTACCCTTGGGAGTGCCGTCGTCGGTGACCGGCATGGTGGAGTGACCGGTCTTCTCCTTGAGCTCGATGACCTGCTCCATAGTCATGTCGGGGGTCAGCGTGGAATCGGACTGAACGAAACCAGCCTTGTGATCCTTGACGGCCTTGACCATAGCGGCCTCGGACTCGGCGCTCTGGGAACCGTAAATGAAGGACAGGCCACCCTCGGTAGCGAGCGCGACACCCATGTCGACGCCCGAGACGGACTGCATGATAGCGGAAACCATGGGGATGTTCAGGGTGATTGCCGGCTTCTCACCGCGCTTAAAGCGGGTCAGCGGCGTCTTAAGAGAGACGTTGTTGGGGATGCACTGCGAGGACGAGTAACCAGGGACCAGCAGATACTCCGAAAACGTGTGGGACTCACCGGGAAAGAACGTAGCCATGTTTCTCCTTTTTCCATGCGACCGGTCGGCTGCAGGCCTCGTAGGACCCAGCCCAACCTTGGGCGCCCAATACTGGGGAAGTATCTTAACGCACTTTGACTGCTACAATGCATGATTTAAGAAGAGCACACGAGGGTTTGACGCAGGCTTTGCGTTTGCCCAGCAAACACTTTAGCGGGGAGACGTGGAGCGTATGAAGTACAAGACGACGGCAAAGTTGGTCATTCAAGCGTGCGACAAGGATCTGCCGGGCGTCTTCGGCCACGGCTGTGTCTTGCTGCTGCAGGGTATCGCCCGCGAGCACTCGCTCAACCGCGCCGCCAAGAGCATGGGCATGGCCTATTCCAAAGCGTGGCGTATTGTAAACGAGGCCGAAGGACAGCTGGACTGCAAGCTCATCGAGCGCGACGGCGCCCGCGGATCCACGCTCACGCCTGCCGGCGAGCGCGCCATAGCGGTCTACGAGGAGCTGCAGGCCGACATCAACCAGGTCATCGCCACTAAAGCCGACGCCCTCATCGCCAGCATCAATGCAGAGTAGTCCTTTTGGGACTGAATTGTTGTCCACCGTGCCCTCGGATTGAGGCTCGTGCCACAAAACGGGCCCATCTACTACGTTTAGCTGAATACCCTCGACCATACCGGACATTATGAAAATAAAACCGCTGGTAGACAGCTTGGCAATTTTCGAAATAGGCGGGTATGGTCGACCCCTATGGCTTAAACGTAGTAAATAGGCCGTTTTCGTGACACACACCCCGATTAGTTACTTTCGGAGCGCGTTGTCCAGGGTGGACGCTACAACCAGGGGGTCGTCGGTACCGGCGAAGAGGCGAATGGTGCTCCCCTGCTTGCCGCGCGGAGCAGAGAGTCGCGTCGTTGCGCCGCCGGCGGGCGATGTGCGAAACTCCCCCGGCAAAGCATCGAACAAATCGCCCGCACTGCGCTCGATAAGGTCAAACTCAACTGCCGGACCAAAGCCGTGCTCGAGGATTCCAGTTGCAACCGCATGGTCGGGATGCGAGCTCAGTCCAGGATAGCGCACGGCGTGCACCATCTCATTGGCAGCCAAGTACTCGGCCAGCGCACGTGCGCGGTCGAAATGTGCCTGCATGCGGGCATCGAGCGAGTCCAGCCCGCACTCCAGCACACCGGCCTCATCAGCAGGCAAATCAAGTTTGACCAAGCCACAGCCCTTAAGCAGAGCATGCGCGCACTCGGCAGCGGCATCCACGCGATGGCGCTTGAGCTGCGAGCGCGCGACCGATACGGCAACCAACTTGTGCGGAGCATCGCCCGCGCATACGCGATCAAGTGCCTCGAGCGACAGCACGGCACCCAAGCGCCGCGGATCGCACCCAAAGACACCAGCCACGGTGTTATCCACCACGAGCAGCGCATGAGCCTCACGCGCGGCGCGTCCTAGCGCGCGCAGATCGGGCACGCGCAATCCAAACCCGCCAATAGAGTTGACGAACCACCACAGGTGCGGTCCCTCGGCATCAAACGAAGCATCAAAGCCCTCGGACGCGGCATTAAACGCCGCAACCGACGGCTCCCCCACCATAGCCACGCCGCATCCATCAAAGCTGCGCGCAAACGCATCGGCAAAGTCATCGGCAAACGCAACCAGGCGATCGCCGGAACGTACAATCCCCAACAGAGACAGCGCCGCCGGCACATGCGAGGCCGCAACCAATCGCGCCTCACGCGCGCCGGCCCTCAAAGCCCAAGCCTCTTCTAGCTGCTGTACGTCCACGCGGCACCGTCCCTTCATAAGCAAAAACCCACGATGCGGGTGTTCCCCGCATCGTGGGCAACGGCTGCAGTATAGCGCCGTTGGGCGACGAAACGCCTAGATGCTGAGCGTGTGATAGGTCACGCTCGCACCCGGAGCGTCAACGATCACGCCATAGGCCTCGGGTGGCCAAAAGCGTCTGCAACGTCGAGCATCTCAAAGTTGGCATCCCAGCAGTCAAAGATACGATGCACCAACACCGCGAGTTCCTCGGCACACAGCAGGGGAAACGGCGCATCTGCCGCACCCTGAAGCGCGACCGACCCGCCCGAGCATGCGTCGAATAGCGGCACCAAAAATGGGTCGGTTAATGCCGGCGATGCGGTATACAGATACGGCACGCGCAGGACTTTGGCTTGGATGCCGTCGCGCGATGCATAGTAACGGCACAGGTCGTTGGCAGCGCGGGCGATAATGCCCTTGCCCGTCTGGGCGCCACTGGCGGCCGTGGCGTCGTCGTCACATCCGCCAGTGGTGCCCTCTGCACCCGCGGGCCCCGCAATAAACAGCAGCTGCACATTGCGTCCCATACAGGCACGAAACACCGAGCGCAGCAGCCCAATGTCGCCAAAAGTCACGGTATGCGGGGTGAGGTAGGTAGAAAGGTAGACCACGCGCTCAAACTCGTAGGCCTGGTCCAGGTGCTGGAGGAGCTCTTTCCACGAAGCATGGTACGACGACTCATCGCGGCGCGCGTCCTGCGCGGCTACGACCTACACATGGTCGCCGGGGAACGCCTTGGAGCAAAAGCCATCGTCAACATATGCGGTGTTGCCAACAGCCAGCACTTCCACGGCGTTCCCCCTCCCCAAAAAACTACTTTTGCCATAGTCAAACATGCGTATTGTACGCTGTAAAAGCGAGCCAAGGCGCCTTTAAGGCTGTTTTAAGAACTTTTTAGAGGATGTGAGAGTGGCAACTCATTCGACTTAGATTCATCGAGGAAATGCTATTCACCCTGAAAAGGCACATCGCAATCTGCTGACAGCTCTGCAGGGAGAATGGCAGGCAATGTAAGCGCTCCCATGGGTGAAAGTCCAGTAACAACCATCAGATAGCTCTTTGCGTGGGCATATGCCATCGAAATGGCATTTGAAAGAAGATAGTGACGCGCCTCGTCATCGGAGGAACTCTTTGGTATTTGCGCTGAAACCGAGATGGATACTGTAACGCCAGCGTGCATCTTCTCCTGTGCATCACCATCCCTGTCAACGAGACTGCCGGATACGCACATCTTTAAACTTGCATGCGCACCGTTGTCGTTTTTCCAAAGGTGAACATCCTGATAGCTGACGTCAACTTTTAAATCCATGTTATCCGAGGGCGAGTCCTCGATATGGAAATCGGAGTCAACGACGAATAAATTCACGACTTGAATCGGAGCAATAAAATCCCCACTCATGCTGCCAAACCTCCGGAAATCATCTCAAGATTCACATGCGAGGACGGACGCTCGTTCCTAAAAGACCATTGCTTGCGCAGGGATTCATTGGATGAGAGAAACGGTAGCTCTTTAGAATAGCTAACGGTGACCTTAGGAACAATATTGATACCCAAAGCAAGCTCGAACCTGGCGATCGTCTTCAGCGTCATATTGGGCTGAGAATTCAACAGCTTCGAAAGCGACTGAAGGCTCATGCCCATACGCTTTGCCAAATCGCTTTTGCTTAAACCCAGATGCTTCATCTCGCGATGAACAATAAACTCGATATCTAGCGCGTGTTCATAAGCGCGTGTTTCGCTAGTTTCTGTCTCGGCGTAAAAATCAGATAAATCTACTTTATTCATTGTGTTCTCCGTTTCGAAAGCCAAGTATAAAAGTCAACGCTCAGATTCCAGAAGTTGACGTGCTATTACGGCTAATCGCTTGGCCCGCTCGATTTCTTTACTGATATTTCCTGATCCCTGATGTCCTTTAAACCAAAACAATAGAACAATTTTGTCTACGCCCTGACATATGGCATAAATCATCTCTCGATTTGCCCCGTCAAACCCTTTTAGTTCATAGAGGCCGATCTTAGAATCAATACATCGTAGCTTTGAGGTCCCATTCGCAACCTTTAACCCATAATCATAGATTTTTGAAATCTGATCGATCATTTTACGGGCGGCAAGCTTCTTTTTAGGGTCTGTCAACATTTTCTGGAATTGAGAGTTGGCGGGAGAAGTCGTCAGCTCCCAAAACGGGCGGCCCTTGGGGTCTCTATATTCGACAAGTTCATATCCTTCTGCCAAAGGCCACCTCCCATTTCTAGTTACACTTAACTTATAAGTTAAGTGTAACTATTTAAATACAAATAACAAGGCATAAGCTAGATTCCGCAGCACCAAATCGATAAACAATCCAACCAAGTGGCGCTCAATCCGGAAGTATGCGGCAAATTCTAGACATGCCGATCACACTGGATAGCGGCAACGCTTTTACCTGCGGTTTCTTTTCATGAAAAGGGCGGTGTGCTCGAGAGTTCCGAAATTTGCCACATACTTCCGACGGACGATTCCGGAAGTGCGGGGAAAATCCGAGATCGGTAGACCAGGCCCCTGTTTTAGGCTTCCGAGACGTGCGGTTTTGTTGCCGAAAATCCGTTTGTGCTCGGAGGTTTCCGGTTTTCCCCTCTCTTCCGAAAATAGCGATAAAAAAACCCACTGTCCCAAAGCGAAAACGTGACAAATGCCCCTCGGAAAACAGCCCCTTAAACGCAAAAACCGCCTTTCGGCGGTTTCCACGGACCAAGCCGGACGTACCGTCGCAAGGCCTCATCACAGTAGGAACATTAAGGAAAAACCCAATCTCAGTCAATCCTTTACCGGCAAGCCGCAGCGAATTAAGGCAGAGCAGCAATGCGTCAGTAAAGTTACATGTGAGCAGAAAAACACCCGCAACTACGTCTTTCCCCAACCGAGATGTAAGTTTTGACAGGCCAAATCTTACATCCGAACAAAAAGAGGGCCGACGCATCAACCCTCTTCAGGTGTCGCCCGAAGGCTTACACCGCAATTGCCTATATTCTAGTCGATAGCCTTTGTTTGTCTATGGGTCCAACAGCCATCAGGACGTCATTAACGTTTTTACGTCCGCCAGCCTCAGCGCAATATAGTTTCTCATCATGAGCGCAATGAAGAGAGGCGGCCATCCAGAAGAACAGCCGCCTCTCCGCAGGACGTAGGCCCGTAGGTTGACTACGTCAATACCGCTCATTTACTCTATCGCCCGGGTTCCAAGGGGTCAATTCAATTTAAGAGAGCAGTCATTATCTTTCGCGAATCTGCATGAACGCAGCTGGCTATTATCATAATCTACCCGACGAGCAGGGCAATCCATTGGAAGCGTCTTTAGCATACGGGATGAGCATCTACGTCAACTGGCTCTTACCGATCTACTGCATGCACACAGTGTGAGAGAGCGACATCGTTAGCAGCACTGTCGTGATTACCGGGCGATTGATCGAGGGGCTCGGGTGCACCGATGGCTGGATCGGCATCATGCGATATGGCTGCTTTGAGCGGCTTCTGCATCGGAAGACAAGCACGCCAAACAGTACATACATGAAAAAAGGGCAACACTCTCTTGTAGAAAGCGCGTCACCCTTAAAGCTCCCACAGAGCTTTTGAATGATAGCTAGGTATGCTACACCATCTCGCAGAGATGCACAGCACCGAGAATCGCTGTTCCCAGCAGAACAAACACCATGGATGCGACGGTCCAATTGCAATCGGCGTTATTGAAGCTTTCTCTACACCCTGATGTTCATCTCTTTAAACACACTGTATAAGACATCTTGCGCAATTAACCCTTGATAAGCCCTAACAAGCTCACCTAATTCATCAAGCATTGCTTTCGTCTCGTCGTCAGGTAGAACACGGCAGAGCAGGGAGTACATATCGGAAAACCTTGCCCCTCTTACGACCGCACAATAGAGCCGCTCGTCATGCGCGCAAATATTCCTAAAGCCAGATAGAACTTGAATGACACGAAGTAGCATTACCGGCTCGAGCCTTTGATTTCTATTTGCGGTTTGGCTGACCAACTTGCAGGCAGCATTTTGCACGCCGCGTTTTTGAAGCTGAAAGAAATGTGAGATATTGCCAAATGTCAGATCATTCTGAAGAACCCACAAGGGCACTGCACCGTATTTATTCAAATAATGCCTCACAAATGGGCGCATACGCTGCTCGTTTGATACCTTATCATTCAGCAGTTTTAGCAGTTCAGCAAGATTCTTCGAGTGCTGGTAACCCTTATTGCCTCGAAATGCCTTAGGCACGAGCAAATCATTAGACGCAACATAATTATAACGATCCAGGTAGGCATCTGCAGCACGGTATTCATTGCAAAACGAATATACAACGGCGTTCTTAAGTACGGCCTCTGCTCTTGCAAGACAGGAAAATGTAAGTTGTCTAAGTTCTCTATCGAACAAAAAGAGATCGTAGATGCTCTTGAATGAAGTGCCCTCTCTATAAACATCATCTGACGAGGACTGTGCGGCATTTTTATCAAGAAAAGGGCCTTTGTAGCCATTTATAACTGCGTAATAGCTTTCACGCCTCAGGCAATCTACCGTGGTTGCATCAGTCGCCACCCCACGGCTCTCTAGGAGTTCTATTAGTTGAGCGAAAGTCTTAAACTCTTTTGCCAAAACAAGCTCCTAAAATCAAAGGGCCGTTGCCGGAAGCCTCCGGACAACGACCCTTCTTTGTCATCGCCTCACTTAGAGTCCACGACGACTGCATCACTGCTGGTATAGTACCCTAAATTAATCGCTAATGCGGTGCATACAGGAATTACATTCTATGTTCGGTCAAATCTTTCATGAATCAGCCATTGACCGGGGCCAGCACGCCGAGCCAGCGGCAACTGCTAAGATTCATACAGAGCCGCCTCCTCGTTAACATGTGGCAGAATTTATCGAGCATAAGCGACTATCTAGTTAAACATAAGACTCCGCAACCTAAAACCTGGGCTGATATTGCCCAATTAGTCGTTCTAAGTAGAGGCGATCATTTGCAATCAGAAACTCCCACAACCTGTCGCCGTTCATCAGAACACGGTTAAATGAATCTACTGCATAATCAGCCAGGTGAGAGATAGAGACGCAACGTTCCTCTTCCAGTCTTTGTCTAAATACGACTGCGTACCGAGGGCTCAACGGGAAGTAAACGCCGCAAGGATTTTCATCACTCTCGTCCTTCCACTCTGCATGCACGGGAAGTGACGAGGTTATAAACTCAGAGCCTTCTGGCGCTATATAAAACAGACAATCCATGTCGAGCAATAAGACAAGTAAATCGTACATTGGCGCGCCCTTATCGAACCTGAACAGCGCTGTATCCAGACAAGCAAGCTCGACAATGGCTTCAAATTCATTCCTGTAGCCCGCCAAATCCATTTGAGAAATGTCTTTGTCAGAGAAAAAAGCGCTCGACAACAATTCGACGGAGTGAGCGCCAACGTTACCCCTCACCTTGCTCAACCATTTAGGATGCCTCGCAATGAGCGATGCGAGCAAAAATGCCAGTCGAGAAATCAACGCGACGCACTCTTCACCTTTTGGCAGTTTTCCGGAATCAAGAAAACTGAGCAACGATCGGTAGGAAGGTGCAAGATTGTTCTCGATTTTCCCAAGAGCATCTTCGATGACGCCCTTCTCGATGAATCCGTCATCGCCCTGGGATTCACGTCGCCTGACCTCATAGAGGTAGTTTTCTGCACAAACGTTTTCGGGCTTCGTTCGAAAGACGGGTTTCAACCCACCAGCATCGCGCCTTACAACGCTGAGATAGCCCGAGTCATCGGTAAACGATCTAAGATAAAAACGCGGCACATAGTGCTGATTCTTAACCCCAGGCACGAGTACGCCCCTCTCCAATTAACAAATCAATCAAGAGCAAGAGTTCCCAGCCGGCGACCGATCTAGCAGCAATGAATCAACCGCAATCGGCTCGGACCTCCTTGATTCTCGCCAATGCGACATCGATGTCCATCGCGGCCAGCTGAGAGCACACGGCATCTAGCGCCACTTTGCTAAAGAATGGAATCTCAGGCCTTACCGCATCATTTTTAGAGATAATCGCAAAAACGACCTGTTTGACCGAATCCCTTTCCAATTTAAAACAATTAGGTTCGATCTTGTCTAGAACAACCTGTGCGCACTCCCTAAAACTAGGGTCTGCCTTTACCAAACGAGCCGAGACCAAGCCCTGATTGAACAGATGGCTTAAAGTCGAAGACCCTTGATAATGCTTAACGTGAATGAACGTACCGTCTTTGCATAATATGTCACAAAGCTCGACCTGGCTGCCTCGACCGCCGTAGTAAATGGTCTTCTTGTCTAGCAACAACTCGGTCGAGGAATTCATCTCCACGACACGTTGGTTATACGGGCCCTCATATTCACCCTTAAAATATTCTGGGAATTCCGTTGGGTAAAGCGGAATCTTAGAGAAACGAGATTCAATCGATGATTTGTAGTCACCATCAATTCGAT
>ERZ840057.1087-NODE-1087-length-24507-cov-2.978366_pt1 | contig 24507 bp, 23 predicted proteins | sample MGYA00519907_ERZ840057 | MGnify/ENA primary metagenome ERZ840057 (study PRJEB31850, sample SAMEA3708862) | human gut metagenome | biome: human gut; feature: human-associated habitat; material: faeces | place: China | collected 2014 ...
TGAAAGTAGATTGTTTTGTTTAATACGGATATCTTCGAAAAGTATCAGAGATGGATGAAATGCTGCAATCATTGTGAAGACTTGCAGGGTTTATCTGAAAATGACATTAAGGATTCTTTCTTTCGCGAGTTGTCTTTCGGCACCGGCGGCCTACGCGGCAAGCTCGGACTCGGTCCCAACCGGCTTAATGTCTATACCGTCGGTAAGGCCACGCAAGGTCTTGCCGATTACTTGAATAACTCTTTTGATAGGCCGTCCGTTGCGCTTTGCCGGGATACGCGTCACGGTTCCGAGGAGTTTGTGCGTCGGGTGGCTGAGGTGCTCGCGGGCAACGGCATCAAATCCTATCTGTTCGAGCGCGTCGAACCCACACCCGCATTGAGTTTCGTCGTCCGCGAGTTGAATTGCTCGGCCGGCGTCAACATCACCGCTTCGCACAACCCCGCGGCATACAACGGCTATAAGGTCTACGGCGCCGACGGCTGCCAGATTACCGTCGAAACGGCGGAGGCCATCCAGGCGGCCATCGACTCCGTCGACTGCTTCGATGGCGTAAAAGCGATGGCGTTCGATAGAACCATGGATGAGGGGCTGGTGCAGTGGGTTCCCGAGAGAGTTCTTGACCGTTACATAGAGGAGACGCTCGAGGTCTCCACGGGCGAGGACTGCTCGGCGCTCCGCATCGTCTACACCCCGCTCCACGGCGTCGGCCTGGAGTGCGTGTCCCGAGTGCTCGAGGGGATCGGCGTGGCCGATGTCGTCACCGTCGAAGAGCAGTGTGTGCACGACGGCGACTTCCCGACCTGCCCGTATCCCAACCCCGAGGTGCGCGAGGCGCTTGAGTTCGGTCTCGAGTACTGCGACAGGGTTAAGCCCGACCTGCTCCTGGCGACCGACCCGGACACCGACCGCGTCGGCATCGCCGTTCCGCATGCTCGGGAATACAGGCTGCTCACCGGCAACGAGGTGGGCCTGCTCCTGCTCGACTTCCTCGCCTCCAAGGCGGACGGGCTCGGTGCGGACATGGCCCGCAAGGTCGCCTGCACCACCATCGTCTCCGCGCCCATGGCTGACGACATCGCGCACGCACGCGGATTCGAGCTGCGCCGCACGCTCACCGGGTTCAAGTTCATCGGCGAGCAGGTTGGCATGCTGGAGTCGGAGGGCCGCGAGGGCGACTTCCTCATGGGCTTCGAGGAATCCTACGGCTACCTCGCGGGCACCTCCGTGCGCGATAAGGACGCCGTGGTCGCCTCCATGCTCATCTGCGAGCTCGCTGCACATTGGAAGAAGCTGGGGCTGGACCTCTACGAGGCCATGGAGCGCCTCTATGAGACATATGGCTTCTGGTCGAGTGCTCTTCTCGGTCAGGCATATGAGGGACCCGAGGGCGCGTCCGACATGTCCGCGATGATGTCAGGCCTCCGAGAGCGCGCTCCGGAGCAGATCGGCGGTACCGTCGTCGCGGAGCGTATCGACTTCGCCCAGGGCGCGCCGATGCCCGTTGTCAACCCGACCGATGAGTCCCAGCGCCTGCCAGAGGCCGATGTCCTCGAGTTCAGGCTCGCCGACGGCTCGCGCGTCCTGTTCCGGCCCAGCGGCACCGAGCCCAAGGCGAAGGCCTACGTGTTCGCGAAGGGCGCCGACCGCGCAGAGTCCGAGTCCAAGCTCGCCGCGCTGGTCGCGGACGCCACGTCGATCCTGGGAGGGACCCGCTAATGATCCACCTCGTCCTGCTCTCCGGCGGCTCGGGCACGCGCCTGTGGCCGCTCTCCAACAGTACCCGCTCCAAGCAGTTCCTCAAGGTCCTGCGCGACGCGGACGGCAACCACGTCTCCATGGTCCAGCGCGTCTTCGGACAGATTGGCGCAGTCGACGCCGACATCGACATCACCATCGCAACCTGCGCGAGCCAGGAGGAGTCCATCCGCCGCCAGGTTGAGGGCGGCTACGTGCTGGTCCTCGAGCCCGAGCGCCGCGACACCGCCCCGGCAATCATGCTCGCCTGCGCCAACCTCGCGCTCGAGCAGGGCGCGGGCGAGGGCGACACCGTCATCGTCATGCCCATCGACAGCTACGCGGACCAAGCGTACTACGACAGCGTCGTGAGGCTCGACGAGGCCGTCCAGTCGGATTTCGCCGAGCTGGTCCTCATGGGCGTGGAGCCCACCTACCCCAGCGGCAAGTACGGCTACATCGTGCCCGCGACGGGGGAGGGCTGGCCCCGCCGAGTCGAGCGCTTCACCGAGAAGCCCGACGAGGGGACTGCGCGGGAGCTCATCTCCCAAGGGGCCCTCTGGAACTGCGGCGTGTTCGCGTTTAGGCTCGGCTGGCTCACCGGCCTTACCGCCAGGTACCTGTCCTGCGACACTTTCGAGGAGTTCCGCTCACGCTATGCCGAGCTGCCCAAGAACTCCTTCGACTACGAGGTCGTGGAGAGGGCGTCGTCCATCGGCGCGGTCTCCTACGCGGGCGAGTGGAAGGACCTGGGCACCTGGAACACGCTGACCGACGAGATGGCGGAGTACACCTCCGGCCGCGTCGTGGTCGATTCTAAGACGTGCAAGAACGTCCACGTTATCAATGAGACCGGTTTTCCGATGGTCGTCGCAGGCATCTCCGATTCGGTTGTCGTAGCGACGCCCGACGGCATCCTCGTCTCCGGCAAGGAGGCGTCGGCCAACATCAAGTCTGAGGTCAACGCCGTCGCGGAGAGCCGCCCCATGTACGAGCAGCGCTCCTGGGGCGAGTACCGCGTCATCGACAGCAGCGTCTTCCCTGATGGGGCCAAGGCGCTGACCAAGGAGCTGATCATTCGTGAGGGTGGCCAGCTCGACTACCAGCGCCATATGAACCGCGGAGAGGTCTGGACGGTCATCTCCGGCACCGGCGAGGTTGTGTTGGACGGTCTGGTGCAGCAGGTGCGCGCGGGCTCCGTCGTTCAGATTCCCGCGACTACGTCGCATTCTGCGCGGGCTCTTTGCGGAGACCTGCATGTAATCGAGGTCCAGCACGGCGAGACGCTTGTTAAAGAGGACATTGAGCGTTTAGGCGCTTTTTGGAATTAGTTCACAGTTGAAAGGGATTTTGAGATGAAGAAGGCACTTATCACTGGCATTACTGGTCAAGACGGCAGCTATCTTGCCGAGTTACTTTTGGACAAGGGCTATGAGGTGCACGGAATTGTCCGTCGCTCCTCGGTTCACACCACGAACAGGATTGATCATCTGCTATCAGAAGGCTCCATCATCCTTCATGATGGTGACTTAACGGACTCTAGCTCCATTATTCGAATTGTGGGCGAAGTTCGTCCTGACGAGATTTATAACCTCGCCGCCCAGTCCCATGTAGGCGTTTCATTTGACGCGGCAGAGTATACCGGTGACTGCGACGCATTGGGCGTCTTGCGCATCCTCGAAGCTGTTCATATGCTGGGCATGGATCAGTCCTGCAGGATTTACCAAGCTTCGACAAGCGAGCTGTATGGCAAGGTTGAAGAGGTTCCCCAGAACGAGAACACCCCGTTTCATCCGTACAGCCCGTATGCGGTCGCCAAACAGTACGGCTTTTGGATGATGAAGGAGTACCGCGAGGCCTACGGCATGTTTGCGGTCAACGGAATCCTCTTCAATCACGAGTCCGAGCGCCGTGGCGAGAACTTCGTAACGCGCAAAATTACTCTTGCGGTCGCCCGTATCGCCAAGGGACTCCAGGACCATCTTGAGCTCGGCAACCTCGACTCCCTCCGCGATTGGGGATATGCGAAAGACTACGTGGAGTGCATGTGGCTCATCCTGCAGCAGGATGAGCCCGATGACTACGTTATTGCCACGGGTGTGCAGCATTCCGTGCGCGAGTTCACGGAGTGGTCCTTTAAGCACGCCGGCATCGACCTCCGCTGGGAGGGCGAGGGCTTGGAGGAGAAGGGCTATGACAGGGCGAGCGGCAAGATGCTTGTCTGCGTCAACCCCGACTTCTATCGCCCGACCGATGTCGTCAACCTGTGGGGTGACCCGACTAAGGCTAAGACGGCACTTGGTTGGGACCCTCAAAAGACCAGCTGCGAGGAGCTTTGTCGCATCATGGTAGAGCACGATCTTGAGATCGCCGAGCGAGAAGCGAAGCTGGCCTAATGGGGAAGCGCGTTCTCATCTTCGGCGTTAACGGGTTTGTGGGCACTTATCTTGTGCACGAACTTGTTTCTGCGGGCTATAAGGTCATAGGCTCTGATTTGCATAAAAAATGTATAAATTCAGAAGTTTCCGCATATTATCCCTGTGACCTTTCGGATGCGAGAGGCGTTTTGTCCCTCGTATCCGAGTCTAACGTGGACTACATCGTAAACCTTGCTGCAATAAGTTCTGTGGGGCAGAGCTGGAGTGACCCCGCGCTTACAATGCGTATAAACGTTGAAGGTGCTCTGAATATCATGGAGGCGGCGCGCGCTCAGGAAACTAGTGTGCGTGTGCTGCTTGTCGGATCATCGGAGGAGTACGCGCCCAAAGACGGACCACTTTGTGAGAGCGATCCTACGATTGCCAATAATCCTTACGGAATATCCAAAGCTACCCAGGAATGTTTTGCTGCACTCTATGCAAAAGAATTTGGTCTCGGTGTTTGTCTCACGCGTTCATTTAACCATACTGGCCCTGGGCAAAACCCGGCGTTTGTTCTCCCAAGCTGGTGTAGGCAGGCTGCCGAAATCGAGAAATCAGCTAAACCCGGCAGGGTGACTGTGGGAAATAGTAGCGTGTCGCGCGATTTTAGTGATGTCCGTGATGTTGTGCGCGCATATCGTCTGATTATGGAAAGTGGACGTGCTGGTGAGGTATATAACGTCGGAAGTGGGCGTGCGCTACCTCTGTTCGACTTGTTGGAAACCATCAAAAGCTTTTGTCGTCAACCTATTGAGGTTGAAATCGATACCGCTCTTATTCGGCCGAATGACACAGCGAGCATTTGCTGTGATTATTCAAAAATCAATGAGGAGTTGGGCTGGAAACCAGAAAGGAAGATCGAGGATACGCTGCGAGAAATGTACGACGGTTTCGTTGTTGCCTAATGAGATAATTGGAAATAGGAAGATGACAAAAAGGAAAAAAGTCCTTTTCTTTACGGATCGTATTTTTTGGCCTGCCAACGATGGGCATAAGGTTGTTTTGACAAATTATTGTAAGGGGCTCGTTTCAGAGTACGATTGCGATGTCCATGTCCTCTCATTCTTGGAAGCAGGCCAAGACGAGCAGTCGGTTTTGTCGCGCCCCGATTTTATTTCAAGTGTTGCGCTTGCCAATAAACCTGACAAGAAAACGATCGTGAAAAATCTTACAACGGCTCTTGCAAAGGGTGTTTGCGGGGGGCCTATTCAGTGTGCCCTATTCAAGTCCAAAGCAGTAGCTAAACAACTTAGGGACCTTACGGTTAAGCTGAAGCCCTCTCACGTTTTCATTGATTTACCTCGACTTTCTCCATATATTGATGCCATTTCGGACCTACCTTGTAAAAAAGTGCTGTACATGGAGGATTCGTTTTCCGTACGTTACCAACGGCAACTTAATAGTCTGAACACACTTAATAAAACTGGCGGTGTTGCTGGCAAGTACACTGCCAACTTTAAGGGCGGGGTGGCGAAACTTGCGTCTAATTCCACGCTTCAGAAGTTTGTTCTTGAAACTGAATCTGCTCGCATGCGCAGGCTGGAACATGATGCTCTCAAACAATTTGATTACGTTGTTCTCGTCTCTCCAGTTGAGGCGGAGCGACTGACTGCTGAAACAGGTAATAGCAATATCATTGCAGTTCCTTTGGGCGTAGATTGCCCGTTCTACACGTCCGGCCCAGAGCCTTCTCCCCGACCTGGTGTTGTTTCGTTCCTTGGTGATATGCGCGCGGCTGCGAATGCGGATTCCCTTCGTTATATCGCAGATGAGGTGCTTCCGCTTATAGGGCCTGATGTGATGCTTGAGGTTGTCGGAACTGCCAGCGAAGACCTTATTGACGAGTTTAAGAGTAACAATCAGATCAGGTTTTTAGGTAGGGTTGAAGATACTCGTGCTGCCCTTCGATCTACAAGTGTCTTCTTGGCACCCATTGCATACGGAACCGGAATCAAGACAAAGATTCTTGAAGCAATGGCAATTGGCGTGCCCATAGTAACGAACGCTATCGGTAATGAAGGTATTGGCCTTATTGATTGCGTTGATGCTTTTGTTGCCGATGGCGCTACGGGACAAGCCACTGCGGTACGAAGGCTTCTTGATGATAAGGACCTTGCTATACGTTTGGCCTCATCTGCTCGTCGGAAGGCGATTGAAATATTCGACTGGCAAAAGTCTCTTGAAAACTTCAGCTACTTGGGGTTTGAGAGTTCTGAAGATGCGAAGGGGGATGCAAATGTCGCTTAAGCTATTGATTGATGATGGAATGCAGATTTCCCTTGGGACTGGAATCGGGAAATACAGCCAGTATCTCTATGAGGCGCTTTCGAGGCGTGATGATATCGACGTCGATCTAATTTCGTGGAAGCCGGCGAGTTCCAGTCGCAAGTCAAATAGATTTGACTACCTTAAATACGTTAATTCCGGCGAGTTTTATCAGCTTGCCGGAAAGTATGATGCTGTCTTATTTACAAATTATGCCATACCGTATAGAAGGCTTCCCTGCAAGGTCGTTTGCTGCATTCCAGATATGGTCTCGTTCCTTCATCCCGATACTCTTCCCACGGCGTATCGTTATTACAATCGAGCGATGATACGCAATAGCGTGAAGAAATCCGATCTTGTTCTTACGATTTCCGAATCGGTAAAGAAGGAGATAGCTGATTTCTTTCCGGGCTACTCATCAAAGATTGCCTACACTTGGCTTGGTCTCTATGAAGGCATCCATAAAGATTTTTGTCCTGACCCCTATGAAGATGCAACTCTATCTTTGCTTGCACCTCAGAAGTTCTTTCTGTTCGTAAGTACGATTGAAAAGCGGAAGAACGTCGGGCTTGTTCTCGATGCGTTCCTTAAGCTCAAAGAACATGAGCTTGCGAAAGACTACAAAATGGTTTTTGCTGGACGTCTCGGTTACGGCGGTGAAGAATTCGTCGCCAAGGCGCGTGAGTCAAAATATGGCAACGATATCCTCTTCACCGGATACGTAAGTGATTCAGATTTGAATAGGCTTTACAACGAAGCTTCGGCTTTTGTGTTCCCGACTGTCTATGAGGGATTTGGATTTGCCCAGATTGAGTGCATGAGTGTTGGGCTTCCCATTATCTTGAGCGACATTCCGACCAACCGAGAGATCTCCAGAGATTATGGGCTGTTCTTTGATTTAAAAGATGAGGATTCGTTAATCAGGCGCATGATCGATGTCGTCAACGGCGACGTTGATCGAAATAGGCTCTCTGAGATTGCAGAAAGATATTTGCCTGACTTTAACTGGGATGCGATTGCCGAACAGTATTTGAATCTTATTAACATTGATTCAGTTAGGTAGGTACTTTATGCCTGTTTACTGCGGGGCATTTGCTCTATCTATTTTATTGTCTATGCTTTTTTGTCGTAATAGAAGATCTAGTAGCAACAAACTTCTTTTATGGCTGCCCGTACTCCCTATATTACTTGTATCTGTGTTTCGCTATGGTATTGGTACGGACTACCTCTGGGTCTATGACTATGGCTATCAGTCCGTGCTTCTTGGGCGCTCATGGAATTATTCTAGATTCGAACCTGGCTATCTTGCAATCAATTTTCTCGTGAGTTTCTTTCACGGAAGCTCTTTTTGGGTTTTTGCAATCATGGCTTTGATTTTTCATTATTTTATGTATAAGTTTATTCTTGACTGGACTAATAACGTAGCATTTTCGTTACTATTGGTTTTTTTAAGCCAGGTATGGCTTTTTTCGTTGAGTGGCATCCGGCAAGCCGCTGCTCTTGCGATTGTTGCTTTTGCGATTCGTTTTGCTGCAAGTAGAGAACCAGCACGTTACTTTGTATTAATTTCACTCGCGGCCAGCTTGCATTTCACTGCGCTTGTTTATTTTCCACTATATTTCGTATTTAGAAGAAAGTATTCGCAAGTAACCGTTCTCTTTCTTTCCGTAAGCTTTTTTGCGCTTGGGTTTGTGGCGCCCTCTTTTCTTAAAACCGTTGCGAATGTATTCGGTCGCGGTGAATATTTCGCTAGCAGCTACTATAAGAATCGTCTTTATTACGTTGAATTTTTTGTTACGCTTCTCGTTGCATCGATTACTCTCTTTCTTCAGCGTAAGAGTCCTGATTTTGATTCAAGATATCGAGTTTTGATAAACTCGGCGATTTTTGCTCTTTTTTCAGCATCTTGTTCAGCTGCAATTCCCAATGCAGAGCGATTTGATTTGTATTTCACTGTTGCTTATATCGTTTTAATTCCAATCCTGTGTAAGTATTGCAAAACACAATTGCTATCGCTGGGTCTTGCAGTCTTTTTGTCACTTGTTCTTGGATCGCGCCTGGTTTATGACACTTATTTTAGAGGTGATAGTAATGGAGTCGCTGAGTATAAGTGTATTTTGATTGAAGATGGTGGTCGTCACTTATGAGGCTTCTTATTGCTAATGAGCTTTATGAATGTGGTGGCGCCGAGAATGTCTTTAGGGATGAAGTCCGGCTGTGCTTAGATGCCGGCCATGCTGTGAGATCTCTCTCTTTTGACCCTGATTTCATTCAATCTGAATTTCCAGATCACCATAACTTCCCTATTGACGGGGGAGACGCTTGGAAGCTGCGTATCCGCATGATTGGCGATAGGGCACTCACGAACGCTCTCCTTCGGCTTCTCAAGGATTTTCAGCCTGAGATTATTCATGTTCACAACGCGGTAAATAGTATGCTTCCTCTTTGCAGCGCACTTGGTGCATATCGCGCTGAGCATCCATCAGTTATTGCTTTGCAGACTTTGCATGACTATGGTGTGGTCTGTCCAAAGTCGTGGTGTATTCACGATGATGGCTCGGTGTGTTCAGGCTATGGCGTAGAGAATTGTTTCGGCAGTAAATGCTGTCTTAAATTCCAAGATAAGCTCAAACTGCCGGTAATGGCTAGGATGAATTCGGCTCGTCGTCATGCCTTCGATAGGCTGGTATCGCCAAGTGAGTCTTTAGTCGCGACATGTGCAGCGAACGACATGGCTGCGGATTGCGTGCGTAATCCCTTTAAAGCGCCACAGGTGTCGTGCTCGTCGTTTAGTGAACGCGATGATGTCATTGTTTATGTTGGCGCCGTTGCAGAACGAAAAGGCTGTACGAATCTTATAAAAGCATGGAAATCCTCTGACTTAGCTCGGACAGGATGGCGGCTTCGGATTATTGGGTCTGTTGAGAGGGATTACGAGGATACATTTGCCTCTCTGCTGGAGGATGCGAACGGAATCAACGTTCTTGGCAAACTATCTCGCGAGGAAACTTTGGAGGAAATTGTCAAGGCAAAGTATCTTATTGCCCCTTCCCTCTGGATCGAGAACTATCCGACCACCGTTCTTGAGGCTCTTGCCTGCGGTACTGTTTGTTTGGGTTCTAATCGAGGAGGCATACCAGAGCTGATTGGAAAGGACGGGATCTTATTCAACCCCTTGTCCGTGCCAGCCATCACGAAAGTGCTAAATGAGTGTCTCATTATTAATCGGGTGACATGGGAATCCTGGTCCAAGAGCGGAGCTAAGCGCGTCAGACGAGAAAACGATCCTCAGGTTTACCTGGGCTCTTTATTTGGGACTGAATTCAAAGATGGAGAATAATGGTTAACGAGCATCGAAAAACCTTCTTGAAAAATTCCGCAGCGCAGTATGCCTTGCAACTTGCAAAGTACATCCTTCCTTTTGTAACTTTGCCCTATTTGACCAGAGTTCTCGGTGTTGAGGGATATGCTGTACGTGCCTATGTTTTGGCTGTGATGTCTTTTGCCCAGTTGCTTCTTGAGTTTGGCTTTAACCTTCACGGCGCTAAACTTGTTGCCGGATTTAAAGATGATGTGGAACTCGTTGAAAAGACAATTGGTAGCATTCTGGCTTCAAAGCTAGTGCTCCAGATCATCGGTCTCCCAATCATCTTCGGTATGTGTGTCGCAATTCCACTTATGGGCGAGAACATCCCGTTTACTTTTCTGTGCTATCTGAGCATCTGTTTTTCTGTTCTCATGCCGGATTTTATTTTTATGGCATATGAAAAACTTGGTATTTTGACTTCACGCTATGTCATTTCAAAGCTTCTTGCGACTGTACTCACGTTTGCTCTCGTTAAGGGCCCAAATGACCTTTGGCTTGTCGGTTTGCTTGATGTCATTTCCGCATTTGTTGCGCTTGTCCTATCTTTTGCCTCACTTTCACGAGATTTCGGACTGGTCATCGGAATGCCAAGCCTGCAGTCTATTTGGACTTCCATTAAAGGATCTGCTCTTTATTTCTTGTCAAATGTTTCAGGGACCATTATGTCTTCTGCGACGACCATCGCTGTGGGGCTTTGGATTTCCGATTCTGCGGTAGTTTCTTATTGGAGCCTTGGAATGACTGTTGCAAATGCCGTAAACGCGCTCTATACGCCTCTGACCAACGCTCTTTACCCACATATGATTAATGAATATGACCAAAAGCTCGCGAGAAGGATGTTGATGCTGGCGACCCCAGTCGCACTGTTTATCGCTGCAGTGGTCTTCTTCCTTTCTGACCAGATCATGCTTCTTCTGGGAGGCATTGATTATGTGGCGGGTTCATACGTTATTGCTTGTCTTGCCCCTCTATTCTTCTTTGGTTTTCCTGTCATTCTTCTTGGTTGGCCTCTGCTTGGTGCAGCAGGCTATGTTGAAGAGATGACTCGAACTTCATTGACTGCAACCGTATTGCTTCTTCTTGGCCTCGGGGCTCTTTATATAATTGGAGCCTTCAGCATTGTCGCGGTTGCAACGCTTCGTTGTTTCTGTGAGTTTGTTTTACTTGCATTTAGGGCCATTTATGTCTGTAAATACAATCTGCTTGGAAGCGATCCCATTAAAAGGGGGTCTAAATGAATATATTAATTAGACTTAGAAATCTAAAGAATTCACTCCAGACAAAGATTCGAATTGCTATTTGGAGTCTTGAGTATCCTGGGCGAGTTGAGTTCGGGGACTGTGTTTCCTCACGTGACGTTATGAGGCTGAGGCTGGGCCCCGAAGGTTCGTTGGTTGTTGGTGACGGCACCTTTTTTAATAACGGTTGTTCTCTCAACTGTATGAAAAGGATAGAGATTGGCAGAAACTGTTTATTTGGCGAAAACGTGACTGTCTACGATCATAATCACCGTTTTTCTGGTTTTTCTCGGCTGGCAGAACAGGGATACAAAAGTGCTTCTATCAAAATTGGGGATAACTGCTGGCTGGGCACCAACGTTGTTGTGCTCAAGGGAGTGACGATTGGAGATGGCTGCGTTGTGGGGGCAAATGTTGTCGTTGCAAGAGATATTCCCCCTGACAGTATCGTGACGCAGAGTCGTGACCTGAACATCGCTCCGATAATCCGTACAAATTGAAGGGACGCGTATTGTGCCTAAAATTGATGTTATTACATTGCATGCTGTAAAAAACTACGGTTCAGTACTTCAGACATTTGCTACTCAGGAAAAGCTGAGGCAGCTTGGGTGTGAGGTCGAAGTCATCGATTATTGGCGAGCCGACAATCTTGATGAGAATCTATTGTCGCTACATGCTAACAATCATTCTTTCCCACTGAATATTATTGCGCGACCGATACTGTATCCGACGGTCAAAAGATGGGAAACGGTGTTCAACGGCTTTCTTGACCGTCGTATCAGTCTGACACACAAGAGATATCTTTCTAATGATGAGCTGCTTGAGGATCTTCCTGTTGCGGATGCTTATTGCACCGGTAGCGATCAAACTTGGAATTCTACGCTCAATGGGGGTATTCTGCCAGCCTACTATCTCGACTTCGTTCCGAACGATAAGCCTAAGTTTTCTTATGCGGCAAGCATCGGGAATACGAGCGTTGATGATAGTGAAGCGAGTTATTTAGCTGACAAGCTCAGTCGCTATGACATGATTTCTGTTCGCGAGCAGAGCGCCGTTGACTTGCTCGCGAGCCTTGGGATTAACGCGCAGCGCGTTCTCGATCCAACACTTGCAATGGGGAAAGAATTCTGGTCTGATTTTGCCGATGAAAAACTTGTCGGTGAAGAAGGCTATGTACTTCTTTATCGCTTGCATCCTGACCGTGTGATCGACGGCTTTGCTTCTGAATTTGCGAGGAGCCGTGGACTTAAGCTGAGACGCGTTTGCCTTCGCTACGATCAGGTACGCGAGGGCGGTTCCCCTGTTTTTATTCCAGAAGTCGAGGAGCTTGTCGGTCTTATTAAGGGTGCCAGCATGGTCATTACTGACTCTTTTCATGTGACTGCATTCTCTACGATGTTGGAACGCAATTTTGCGGTTTATTGCAGAGGCAATTTTAATACTCGGATTGACAATCTTTTGGGCATATGCGGCCTTCGAGATAGGTGGCTTTCTGAGGAATCGAGAGACCGTCTGCTTTTAGAAGACGCTGTTTATGATGGCGTGGCGGAAAAGTTGGCTGCCGCGAGATGTGATACTGACAAGTTTCTTAAGAAGGCCGTTTCATTGACGGGGGTTGGTGACCGATGAATGCCCGTTCCGAATCTTCTTCGTTCGCTTCTTTGCTCAATGCGCCATTACGAGTTATAGCGCTTCGTAATTCTGATGACGTGAGTATTGCCTCTTCCGCCTCTGGCGGCGCTTTTGTCGTTCTGGCACATGCAATGCTTAACAGGGGGGGAGTTGTGTTTGGTGCGGCTCTTCTTGAATCTGGTAGGGTTGAGCACGTCTGTGCAAAGAACGTTTCAGAATTGCGCGCTCTGCAAGGTTCGAAATACGTTCGCAGCGATGTAGCGGATACCTATGGAGAATGCTATGACTACCTGAGCAGAGGCGTGGATGTCCTGTATTCCGGCACGCCCTGTCAGATTGCGGCGCTGAGGTCCTATTTGAAAAAAAGAAATGTAGCCAATCTGCCGGGCTCCCTTGTCTGTGTCGACTTGATCTGTCACGGCACCCCTGGACAAGAGATTTTCAAAGCGTATATCAGCTGGCTTTCAGCAATTGAGCGGACGGATGACGGCATCCACGGCTATGAGTTTAGAAATAAGCTAATGGGATGGGGGCTCTACTACTACTACTACTACTACCGATCCGGTAAACGACATGAGAAGCTTGGGCAGGCAAGCGATGACCCTTACTACTCTGCGTTTGCGAAGGGCATTATATATCGTAAATGCTGCTATAGTTGTCCCTTTGCTCGAATAGAGCGTGCCGGAGACTTTACGGTTGGTGACTTTTGGGGAATAGAGGATTGCCACCCGGATTTCTACGATGAGCGCGGAGTCTCAGCGGTGCTTATTAATTCGATAGAGGCGAATGAGTTTTTCAATGATTATTGCATTGATAAATGTGAATGGATTGATTCAACTGTTGAGAATGTGATTGCACGGAATGACAATCTGGCTGGACCGACCAAGCGAACTGAAGAGCAAGAACAACTTGCCAAAGAAGTAGAGAAAGCAGTTGCCGATGGAGATTACGATAAGGCATTTGGGGTGCTTCTTAAACCGCGGTTAAGTGCTACGGCGAGGATTCGTCGTCTTCTTCCGTGGAAGGCCGTACGCTTTCTATACAGGCTAAGGCGCTAATATGAATACGGTCACTTTGAGATGGCTGGATATCCTGTGAGTATTTCTTCGCTTGCGCGCTGCTGAATATTACGAAACGATACCGCGAATTTGACGCTTAGGCACTGAGCCCGCCATGGACTCGGTGCCTTTTGCTGACGGCAGGATTGTGGTGTTGCCGTATGATTGCCTCGCCCGTATCGACCTCGCCTGCAATCCTGTCTATGGCCGAATCCGTATGATTTTCGCGGTACCGTCAAGGTTCTTTCGCAAATTGATTTAGCCGTCCTCGGCCCGTCCTCTTCTAGCCCTTCGCCTTTCCCCTCAGCTCGTCCACCTCATCCAGTTCGGTCATGTCCGGGTACCGCCCCTTGCCCCACTCGTGCTCCACTATGTACTTCAGCCTCGCCGTCACCAGCATGAGGGCCGAGTTGCCGTCCGGGAAGGTCCCGACGACCCTCGTCCTCCTCCTGATCTCGCGGCTGATGCGCTCGATCCCGTTGTTCGTCCTGATCCGGTGCCAGTGCTCGGGCGGTAATTCCGTGTCGGCCAGCGTTTCGGCGAACCCGTCGTGCACCGTCCTCGCGGCCGCTCCGAAGAGCTTTGGCACGCTGAGATCGACTTCCCCGGCGCCTGTGACGAGTCTTCTCGCGTAGCGGCCGCTGTGGTAGGTCTCCCGGTCCGTCGCCCTCTCGTAGCGCTCGGCCCCGACGAGCTCGGACGCCTCCTCGTCGAGCGGCGCGTTGAGCGTTTCCTCGTCTACCGATGCGATGTTCGCAGGCGCGGACCGTGCCCCTTTCGTCGGTGATTTGTTGTTTAGCTGCTAGAAATCATATGACGGGGCGCGGGCCGTGTTCCGCTATGCGGTTGTCAATTTGCGTAAGAAATTGTGCGTTACCACCGTCTGACGAAAAACTAATAAACAATGGTTCTGCTGCACGCACATGGGGGTAATATCTACTCAGACGTTCAGTGTCTGGAGCATGACGTTTTATGTCCGCACGTTGACCTTTCTATGAGGTTAACTGATTGCTGGGGGTTGTCATGCCGCTATACGATGAAGCATTTCTACATACTAATAATTTTTGCGAGATGGCGCTTAGGTCATCTCGCTGATTGCTGCAGATTGATATCTATTTCCGTGCCGCGATGGCGTTTCATGTTCTGGGGTTAGGTTTCCTGCTTTGGCCTACGCCATCCAACATCTCTCTATCTACGTTTATATCAAACTGAATGGGCTGGATGAAGGCCATTTGTCCGTCGCCCTTTGGAGATATATCTGCAAATTAGATTGGAGCAGAAATGCAAAGGAAGATGTACACCGCATTTGTATCCTCCGTATCTTCTCTTAAAGAGGAGCGCAGAGCGACACTCGATGTTCTTCTTGATTTGGACGTATTTCCAGTGGCAACTGAGCATTTCGTAATCCAATCAAAGGATGGGATAAATGATATCGAGCGGCTTATAGACGACTCTGATTTCTTTATCCTTCTTATGGGTAGTGAATACGGTCCCAAGAATAAGATTGGCGAATTTACCGGTAGTTGGACTGAATATGAGCTTGTGTACGCACTGGAACACGCTCGAAGCAACAACACTAAGATCATTATTATTGAGCTGCCAGAGCTAAAACGCATCTCGTCGTTGTCTTCTTCCGAAAAGGAGACTTTGAAGACTTCGGAAAAGAACCAGCTTGGTTTCTTGGATCGCCTTAATGGAAACACCATTTGCCAAGTTACAGATATCAGTTCTTTAAGATCGACGCTGTCTACCTTTATCGAGGGCAATAGGCGCGCAAATTCGGCATCTGGTTGGGTGCGAGCGTTGTCCGCACAGGGCTGTTTTGGTATTGAGTTTGGACGGACCTATCGTCAAGTTCATCTTTCGCCGAATGATGATACGTATATTCGAGTCGGGACCGCAGTTTTTAGCTGCAGTAAGCAGTCGGCTACGATGGTTCATGTCGATGGAGTCAACCATAAGGCGAGTCTTGACGCTAGCGGTAATATTATCCCTCGCAACGGAAGGAGCAAGACGGAATGGCAAGGCGAATACTCTTGCCAAGACGGAAGGCTGTGCGGTGTCTATGAGGCATATAGACGGGACAACGGAGCGTTTGGCGGTAAATCTGTGACTGCGGGACATCGTCGTGGCGTCCATGAATTTGCAATTTCCGATGGCTCGGAGGCGTTTATGGATGGAACATTTCAAGATGCTGTTGGCAGAAACAATATAAACATAGCCTGCAAGTCTGGCGAGATTTACTTCTTTGAGAGCGAGGATCTTATGAATCGTTTCCTCAAGCGCGAATGTCCTGAATTGTTTTGTACGTTGCCGGCGGAGGGGTAAAAATGGACTATCAAGCGATTATTGATGTTGTTAAGTCTGTCAAACCACTTTTCTTTGATAACGATCTGAGGTCTCAGTCCTCAATGAAGGGAGACGCTGACTTTGTTACGCAAGTCGATCTAAAGATTAGCTCGTATGTTAAGTCTGCACTTGCTGAGTTAACGCCTGAAATAGGTTTTATGAGCGAGGAGGAAGACCCTGGCGAGGTGAAGCCTACTCGTTGGATTCTTGATCCTGTTGACGGTACTACAAATCTTGTTTTTGATTATCGTGCAAGCACTATCTCGTTAGCACTTGTCCGTGATGAAAAGCCTGTTTTTGGCATTGTTTACAATCCCTATAGCGATGAATTATTTACTGCTCAAAAGGGCTTAGGGGCTTTTTTGAATGGTAATAAAATTCAAGCATCCGACCGTGAGCTTACTAATTGCCTTATTGAGTTTGGCGCTGGTTCAACGCATAAAGACGGCGCTCATGAGATTTTCGGTATCGCCGAAAAAGTATTTTGCGACTGCCTGGATTTGCGTCGCATGTGTTCTTCTGCGCTGGCAATCTGCTATATAGCCTGCGGAAGGTCTAATGGCTATTTCGAAAAAAGGCTGAAGCCTTGGGATTATGCCGCTGCCGCTCTTATCTTGGAAGAGGCGGGAGGGCTCTCTTCGGAGTGGAATGGACAGCCTCTTCAGTATAAATTTGCTTGCAGCTTTATCTGCGGGTCGCAGACGGCGTTTGAATATTTAAAGGGAGTTGTTTCTTAACTCTGACTAACTGATTGACGATGATCGCCATGGCGATTAATCGTACAAACTATTAGGCCGCGCTTTGAAAGAGGAGAGCGTTATATGAGTCTTCGTGATTATCACATTCTTATTAGTCATTCGTGGGATTACAGCGATGACTATAGGACGATAAAGAGCTGGCTTGATTCAGCCGGCTACTTTAAGTGGTCGGACTATTCCGTTCCTATCGAGAATCCGATTGACGCTGAGAGCAGAGCTGAGCTTAAGCAGAGGATCGCAAATCGGATTTCATGCTGTAGCTGCGTAATTGTTCTCGCTGGAATGTATGTCGCCTACAGCGAGTGGATCGACTTTGAGATCGAAACTGCTTTGAGGTACAACAAGCCGATTATTGGGGTTAGGCCATGGGGTCAGTTGCGTGTCCCTGATGAAGTGTCTTCCAATGCTGACATTATGGTTGGTTGGACAAGGGACGGTATTGTCGACGCTGTCCGCCAGTATGCACTCTAGGAGAACGATGTTTTTTAACAAGCGAAATTCAGACGCGAATTCCTCGAAGCCGTTGCCCGAAAAGCAGCAGCCGACTAGTCACCCTAATCCGCCAATCAGGGTAGTTCGTGGCAATACCGAAAAGAGGCCAGAGTTCCCTTGCCCCGGATCTCCCTGCCCTGGATCCCCTTCGCCTCGTCCGCAAAAGAAGGATTAAATGGGTAAACGCAGCCGAAAGCAAAAAGAGAGCGTGGCTCCGGGTTTCGATGCGGTTGACTATTCTGCTGAATATCTTTCATGGATGACCGAGTTGTCTTATCAGACAGAGCTGAGTCGCTGTGATTCGTATGAGCGTTTGTCTAACTGTTTGTTAAGCTGCGTTTCCATTATTTCCGTCGCTTTATTGACGGTGGCCCCGCTGTTATTTGAGAGATATAGCTACAACGACAACGGGGATGCCGCGTCTTTTTTTCTGCTGGCGAGCGGCTATGTTGTCGTTATGCTGCTGTTGGGCGCTTCATTTCTGCTGTCGTTGCTTAGTCAAGTCAGACTCAAGATGAGCGTTCTTGCGTCACCGATGGATTTGAATGATTTCGTTGCGGGCGAGATTGAACGTGGTGCGCCTTTTGCCTCTCCGATGGAAGTTGCCGAAGGTAAGGCAAGGGCGGTGCAGTCCCACTTTGAATCACTTAATCGCAAGAACGAGTACATGAGAAAGTGCCTAAAGGCATCGATGATTCTGCTGATTGTGGCTGTTTCGGTGTGCCTGTTCTTGGTTTGTCTGTTTTCTTTATTTGAGTTTTTATTGCCACCGTTTTGGAGTTGATGTAATGCAGGATCGCAAGGTGCTTGTTGTCGGTATTGATGAATATGCATCAACTCCGCTTTATGGCTGTGTTGCCGATGCTAAAGCGGTGGCGGAAGTATTAGAGAAGAACGGCGACGGCTCTCCCAATTTCTCCATTCATCTTGAGACAAATGTTGAGTCTCCTTTCGTATTGAAGCAGATGATCGAGGACTGCTTTTCCGGGGAGCCCGAGATTGCATTGCTGTATTTTGCGGGGCACGGTGGAAGATGCGATGCAACTAAAAGTGGTTTCATCTTATCGGGACGGGGCGATCCTGAGGGTCGGCTTTCTCTCGATGAAATCCTGGCAATAGCAAATAGCTCTAAGGCCAAGAATCGCGTAATTCTTCTCGATAGCTGTAATTCTGGATGTATGGGGGCTCCTGGCGTCCTGGGTGGGACTTCCCCAATGCTCGTTGAAGGTCTAACAATTCTGAGCGCATGCTGTTCTAACGAATGCGCGGAGGAGCTTAACGGGCGCGGGACATTCACATCGCTTCTTGTGGATGCGCTAAATGGCGGTGCAGCAGACGTGATGGGGCATGTTACTCCCGGTGGGGTCTACGCGTATATTGATAAGGCTCTCGGGCCATGGGATCAGCGGCCTGTGTTTAGGACTAATGTCAACTCGTTTATTTCGCTAAGAAAAGTCGTTTCGCAGGTTGCGGATAGTGTCTTGCGGCAGCTGCCGTCTTTGTTTGATGCGCCCGGTGCTCAGCTGTCCTTGGATCCGTCTTTTGAGCCCACCAATAGTCCCGATTGGGAAGAACATCAAATTGTCAAACCTTACGCGACCAAGGTTAATACGGCGAAGTTCAAGATCCTTCAGCAGTTGGAAGGTATAGGCCTTGTCCGTCCTGTGGGAGCCGAGCATATGTACTTTGCCGCTATGGAATCTAAGTCGTGCGAACTGACGGCTCTGGGCAAGCAGTATTGGCGCCTTGCCGATACGGGGAAGATTTAGTTGAATCGTTTCCATCGTGACATTAATTCAGGATTGGAGGTTTTGTAGACATGTCTAATTTCGCCTTTTACTATGACGAAAGCCAGCATAGCCGTCTGCTAAATCTCAAGACAGTCACTGCCGATGAGTTTTACGATGGATTTGTTGTTGCAATAGTTGGATGGGACGTTAAGCGGGAGCAAGATCTGGCCGCTAGGTGCTCCGCGTTTGAGAATAAGTATCTTTCTCCAAGCGCTAAAGAGTTAAAGAGTACTGTTCTTAAAAAGAGTCACTTTAAATATGGTTTTAAATCTTTATCTCAGATCAATGCGCGTTTGATAAGTGATTTCCTCGATATGTTTGACGAAGGCACATACGTTTACTGTGCCTTTTCTAGCAAGGCCGAATGGCTTATTGATAAGCTGTTCAGTCAATATCAAAATAACTCTTGGTTTAATGCCGACTCGCTGAAGTATTCTCTTGCAAAGCTTTTAGTTCAATATAGGCCTATTGAAGTGGTTGAGTCGTTATACCGATCTCCCGAGGATTTTCTAATTGCGCTACGGGATTTTCTTCGAAAGAGAATTGAGTTAGACAAAACGAATCCCGAGCTTAAGCATACTGAAATAGACCAATGTCAGCTGCTTTTGGATGTTATTAATTGCGTAGAGCCGCTGGAAAACTATGAGTGGGAATACCGCTCTTCTCTGTCAGGATTTGCGCTTTATCTGAGCGAGCATAATGAAGTCGATAACTACAGGCTTGTAATTGATCGTGAAGAGAATACCAGAATCGCTGCGGATCAACTGGGCTTTAGTGGGGTGTGTCAAGCTGACTCGACAGAGTGCTTTGGCATTAGAATGGCTGACATGCTTGTTGGAATTATTGCAAAACTCATGAAAGCCATCCGCGACGAGCAAACCTATCAATCGCAAGAAGATGAGCTCAAAAAGCAACTATTTGATAAAGAGTGGTTTAACTTAGATGACGAACGTCTCGCCCTGTATAAAAAGTTGCGTCGAGTGCTGGTTCAGTATGATCAATGCTGGTACAAGTTTTATGCCAGTGGCTACTCAGATGACCTTGTGGTTTTGATTGCTCTCCTCAATTACCTCAACGGCTTCGAGAATGCCGCTCAGCTACATGAGGCGGGCAAGAACAATGCTGAATACTTCAACGGCTTATGTTGTGAAAGTCTTTCGGAGCACTTTCAAGTAATGGATGTTGACCCTATGGGGACTGGTCATTCGAGTGAGCCTAGTAATTTGTTTCGACCTCGTCTTAGGATCACTGATCAGCCAAGAAACTATGATGTACTGAAAGTCATGTTTGCTGAGGACGGTGCTCCAATGGCTCTAATCGCCGAAAATGGGCATGAGGTTGCCTATTTACTGCCTGTTGATTTAGCTAAATGGGCTGAAGACGTACTTTTATGCGCTGCTTGCTCTGATGTTTTTTTCCCAGCAAAAGTTGCCTTTCAATATTACGAGGGCCGTTTTAGAGCCGAATTTATATTGTAGATGTAACTTCTTGGAAAAAGGAGTCAGCCGGTCTGCTGCGGACAAAATAATCGACTCCATCTCTGATGAACTGCTGACTGGATCCAGGAGATTCGAGTATGGGCGGTCCTATGCCATGCGTCTTGGGGCGCTGCGGAAACACCTTAAAAATGACCGCGTCGCTATGGGCCCGTTGGAGCGTTTCGACTATATCGTTAGCATCTTTTCCGAGGGCTCCCTGCGGCGTTTCTTTGATTACCTTGATTCATATATCTCTATGATGACCGTCCACTCCGCTAAGGGGCTCGAGTGGGACACCGTTTTCATTCCGGGCGTTTCGCGTTTCGACTGGCCTGGAGGGATTTGCTCTCGGTGCGAAAGAGCTGGTATATGCTCGCGTTCTGCGTATAGATGCCGGATCGTTGATGCGATGAATATGCCAGACGGGCTTATTGAGGAAATGGGCCTGCTGTACGTCGGCGTCACTCGCGCCCGCAAAGTGGTATATGTCTCCGCTTCTATGCAGCGCAGGACAAATTACGGGAACTATCAGGTTGCCTGCCCCTCTTGTTTAACGTCTCTTCCGGGCATTGAGCCCGTGAGCTGGACGGTCATGGACGGGGAAGGGGTGATTTGTGGCGGTATGGAGCGTGCCTACTGTTGGCGCGAGGTCCGGTCAGTGGCCTGGCCGGACCTCGCTGGGTGTGTAGAGGCCGTTCAGTGCGAAATATAGTGCCTTAGGGCTTCGGAAAGTTCGTCTCTCAGGTCGCCTTCCAACAAGGAAATTGCACGATCGACATAGATTTTGTTATCAATACCAAAGTAATGCCCAACGCTTGTTGCAAGAGACTTGTCGTTAAATAGCCCGAGAATCTCATTGTGATCATGATCTTCAATGGCCTGTTGATATCTGTCGTTAACGTTCTTTTCTATGCTCGCAATATCAATTAAGGATGCTATGCCATCGGCAGTCAACTGCTCATTATCCGAAATAGTTATTCCGGAAAGCACTTCCTTTACGCCTGCTACAAGCGCTTCCGATGTCTGCTTCTTTGCTTGTTTGCTGAACCTTTCACTTACATATGTCTTAATGCTGGAAAAGGTCTTATCTGCATCGGTGCCGAAACGCTGAGATAGAATCTGCACCGCTTCTTTGGTGAGAAAGAGATTTTCAACTTCTGCGACCTTGAGGTGGAAGATCCCTTTTTCCTTAAGGGCGTTGAGCTGTTCCTCGGTTTTAAAGTCTCTGTCTATGATGCCCCGGGCCATTATGGCATGAAGGCTTGAGGTACGATTATATGCCTTCACATTATTGATGACCTGCTCGCATCCGCCGGAAGGGACTACATAACAATCGGGAAAGAGCGCGGAATAGATTCGCTTGTCGTAACTTCCTTCGGTTCCTTCAACGAATAGGACCTCTTTCCGGTTGCCAAGGAGCTCTATTAAGAGCTCCTTTGGAAGGTCGCTATCGGGAAGCGTTTCTAATTCCCATTTGGTGCCATCGAAATTCTTAACCCAGATGATATCCGAGCTTCGGTGTGTTGAAGCGAAGTTAACATCGTGGGTTATGTAGATAAAGAGACAGTCTGGGCGCGACTGCTCTAGGGAAGTCCAGAGTCGCGCCATAAGCGATGGATGCAAATGAACTTCAGGCTCATCCATGATGATTATTTTATCGTTTGGGACACAAAGAACTTGTGCGGCAAGGTATAGCACTGAACGCTCGCCGTCACTCATTTGCGTTGCGCTGTAGCGATCCGTTTTACTTTGGGAGTACGCGTAGAAGGCCGCGTCTTCCTGCTCGATCTTTCTTTGAGGAAAGACTTCATCCCAAATTACTTTAAGCTTATCTAGTGCTGTTTTCGGTAGAGGGGGCCTTTCTGCAGAAATAGATTCTGCATACTTGCATTCATCAATAAACCGCTGGTTTTCAAGATTTACTTGTGCGATGAGGGCCGCTAAAACATCGTTAAAATCGGCAAGGAGTTTTGTTGTATAGCTTTCACCCCATCCCCATCGTTCGTTTTTATTTTCCTTATATCGAGAGCCTCCGTATATAACCTTATCTTCTGCTTCTGCATAGCTCTTTAAAGGAATTCTTTCTGAGAAATTAATATCGCGTTGTGCTGCAATTCTATGGACTTTTTCGAAATCCTGTTGTTCTATCCAGGCACCGAGCTTTGATTTGCCGGACCCATTTGGTCCGATAATAACAACGGAGTTGACCTGTGCTTCATGACAGATCTTTATGTTGCCGGCATTGGGTAGCCAGTATTCATATTTCGATTCGTCTTCTGACAATTGTCTCACCTGGTAAATAACGATTATTAATTGATTCAATAATAATATTTATTAGCCCCGGTGGCCTGTTTAAGTCCAGCCCTGCATGACCGTACCCTTCGTTTTTGCAGTCAGGGCTGTTCTCGTCGGGCTTAAGGTGCCATTCGACCTGTTGCGAACCGATGATTCGATACTCGCGTTGGTACGCATATTTTGGGGCTTTGATGACGAGGTTGTACGGGATGCCTTGGAATGCCTCGTCTGTCACGCTTGGAGCAGGAGCGCCGTAAAAGACTGGGCTGTGCAGGGAGATGCCATTACCGGAATCAATCTTTCGATTTAGAAGTCGCTCAAAGCAGCCGTACCGTACGATTCCGATCTAGCCTTCGGTGCACCTGAATTAATCGATCATTCGCCTGGTAATCACGACAGTGTCCTCAACAATGTCGCTCTCCCGCACCACGAACATGCAGTAGATCGGCAAGAGCCAGTTGGCGTAGATGCCCATCCCGTACGCCAGAGACGCTTCTAGCGGATCGCCCTGCTCTCCGGGCAGACCGTGGTAGTATCCGGCGGCGTTCATATAGAGGCACCCGTCCATCAGGTCGTTGATGTATGCCTCTTTGGACGCGAACTTCAGTAGGTAGACGATGTCGTCGTTCGGCATGGTGTTATCCTCTCATTTAGTGGGCGTGTCCTGAGCCGCCGCACGGGCCCAGGTGCTTTGTTCCAAAATATGAGAGATTTCTTAAACCATCGTGCCAAGTTGACGTGCGCTTGGCACGGCTCAGAGTAGCGGTGACTTAGGGTGTGGGAGCCCTCGCTCACGCAGAGTTTGGATGGGCATTGTTGGGCTGCGAGTGTCGGCTTCCTCTATCAGCCAGTAAGTCGATCGGGTGAAGGGCACTCGCGCGCTGCCTGGGGCTCTTTTGTGCCGTGAGAGTAACTTTTGTTCAGTCTTAATTGAATGCGGCGAAGCGCTTAATCAGGGTTTCTCCCTTCTACATTCAGTGGAGACATTGCATTCGGTCGGCCTATTCACGGGTATAAGGTGGCTGTCTGGTTCGATCGTGACGGGTGATGTTTATGACTAAGCAAAAGATGTCGGTTTACCTCATTAAAGAGGGTTTTAATATTGGTGATGTCGTTGACTCCAATGACCCCTATATCCATAGGCACCTTCTAGAGGATGGTTCAGTGGTTTATACAAAGCCATCAGACCCTCATCCGCCAAAATGGATTGATTATTTTGACGGTCAACTGGAGTCCGATACTTTGCTATCTTCTTCTGCAAGCGCTCTCCATCTGGTTCAAGTTGCCGTGGCGGAGGACGCCGAGCGTCTATTTGCCATTTCTTTTGGCTATGGTTTTACTTTGCTGGATAAAGAGGCGGTCGAGGAACGCTTTGGGCTAAAAGTGGCGCTCAATCAGGCGATGGATGGTGGACTTCGCAAACTAAAACGAACTGCAGTTTCAGGTAATGCTCGAAAGACCGACGAGCAAATGCCCCTTCCGTCTTCAGTTGATGCTTTTGAAATCGACGTCGAGCGCGATTTGCTAGAGGGAGTGACTGTGAGCGGAGGCGATGGGCTGCTTGCAACTGGATCTATTACTGGATCGGATTCTCTCGCATTGAGCGTTGGCGAGTCGGTAGAATCGAT
>ERZ840057.1093-NODE-1093-length-24409-cov-20.791903_pt1 | contig 24409 bp, 23 predicted proteins | sample MGYA00519907_ERZ840057 | MGnify/ENA primary metagenome ERZ840057 (study PRJEB31850, sample SAMEA3708862) | human gut metagenome | biome: human gut; feature: human-associated habitat; material: faeces | place: China | collected 2014 ...
CCAAGGGGAAGAGGGTGCCACACAAATAATAATTTTATTGGCTGTGAACTGTAACAAACTAAAATATATGTTTGATAAGTTTTTTATAAGATATTGAAACAAAACAGAACCTATGATATATTACATACAGATAAATAACCTCTTTAAAACTCGGACTAAAATAGAAAACGTATGAAGGGAGAAAAAAATGCCAAACTGGACAAAAGAACAAAAACAAGCAATATATGAAAAAAATTCGAATCTATTAGTAGCAGCTGCTGCAGGAAGCCGGAAAAACAGCGGTATTAGTAGAAAGAATAATAAATAAAGCAATAAATGAAAATATTGATATAGACAAGCTGTTAGTAGTAACATTCACAAATGCAGCAGCATCAGAGATGAGAGAAAGAGTGTTAGATGCAATATATAAAAAATTAGATGAAGATCCAGAAAATGAAAATTTGCAAAGACAAATAACATTATTAAACATGGCAAGTATCTGTACAATAGACTCATTTTGCTTAGATGTTGTAAAAAACAATTTTTATGAATTAGAAAATGTATCGCCTAATTTTAGAATTGCAGATACACCAGAAATAGAACTTTTAAAACAAGAGATTTTAGATGAATTATTTGAAAACAAATATCTTTCAGAAGATAAAGACTTTACAAAACTTATAAATACATATACAAGTTATAGAGATGACACACCTTTAAAAGACTTAATTTTAAGCATTTATGGTTATATAAGTTCAAGTCCATATCCATTAAAATGGTTAAATGAAAAGATAGAAATGTTTAATATAAAAGATGAATTAGATCAAGATTTTAGCCAAACTCCTTGGGGAAAAGTATTGCTAGAAGAAATGGATGAAGAATTAACAGATGATATTGCAATTCTTACAGACAGTATAGATGGACTAGAATATGAAAATGATTTAGAAGAGTTTAAACAAACAATAGAGTCTGATATAAAACAATTAACCATATTGAAAGAAAATTTAAATAATTGGGATAAATCATATGAAATTGCTCAAAATATAAAATTTATAACATGGCCAAGGAAAACAGTAGAATCAGAAATAAAAGATGAAATAAAGAGAATAAGGGATAGCGTAAAAAAGAAATTCAATAAAAAAATAAGTAAAATATTTGTATCAGATTCAAAACAATCTAATCAAGATATATTTGATATGTATGGCATCTTAAAAAAATTAGAAAAACTAATTATAGAATTTGATGAAATATTTTCAAAAAAGAAAAGAGACAAAAACATAGTAGACTTTACAGATATAGAACATTTTGCATTAAACATTTTGGTAAAAGGCGTGGAAACAACAATAGATGAAAATGGTAGAAAATGCGAAAAAATAATAAAAACGGAAGTTGCAAAAAAATATACAGAAAAATTTGAAGAAATTGCAATTGACGAATACCAAGATAGTAACCTTGTACAAGAATTTATACTTTCATCTATATCTAGAGAAAACAATATGTTTATGGTAGGTGATGTAAAACAAAGTATTTATAGATTCAGGCAAGCAATGCCGAAACTATTTTTAGATAAATATTCTAATTATAAGCCAGTTGAAAATGATACAAATTGTATTGGCAGAAAAATACAGTTATTTAAAAACTTTAGAAGTAGAGATAATGTACTTGATTTTACAAATTTGATTTTTAAAGATATCATGAGCCAAAAGTTAGGTGAAGTTGATTATACTGAGGATGAGTATTTAAATTTTGGTGCAGAGGATTATAAAAAAATAAATCAAAATTTAAAAACAGAAATTGATATAATTGATGTAAAGCCAACTGATGAAACAGAAGAATATTTGCCTAATAAATATTCAGAAAATATTGGTGACAATGAAGAAAGTGAAGAAGAACTAGAACATTTAGAAAATATCGAAATTGAAGCAAAACATGTTGCTAGAAAAATAAAAAATCTAATAGATAGTAAATATCAAGTATATGATAGAAAAAAAGAGACTTTTAGGAATATAACATATAAAGATATAGCAATTTTATTAAGGTCTACAAAAGATAAAGCCAGTATATATGAACAAGAATTAATAAAACTTGATATGCCAGTGTTTGCAGATAGTAACCAGGAATATTTAGATTCTATAGAAATTCAGACAATTATGAGTTTACTAAAAATAATAGACAATCCAATGCAAGATATTCCACTTGTAACAGTTTTAAGGTCAAATATAGGTAAGTTTACAGATAATGAATTAGTAGAAATTCGTTTGTCTGATAAGTATGATAATTTCTATAATTGTATGCAAAAAGCTAAAGTTGATGTGAATTCACAATTAAAAGAGAAGATAGAAAAGTTTTTAAATCAAATTGATCTATGGAGAAAAGAACAAGAATATTTATCATTAGATGAATTGATTTGGAAAATTTATTCAGATACAGGATATTACAATTATGTAGGGCTAATGCCAAATGGTAATTTGAGACAAGCAAACTTAAAAATGTTATTTGAAAGAGCTAAAAAATATGAAACAGCAAGCTTTAAAGGCTTATATAATTTTATAAACTTTATAGAAAAATTAAAAATCAATTCTGGTGATTTAAGTTCAGCAAAAATAATAGGAGAAAATGATGATGTTATTAGAATAATGAGTATTCATAAGAGTAAAGGACTTGAATTCCCAGTTGTATTTTTAGTAAATACAAATAAGCAATTTAATGAACAAGATATTAGAAAAAATCCGGTTTTATTGCATCAAGAATTAGGAATAGGTGCTAAATATATTAATTATAATGCACAGGTTCAATATGACACTTTAACAAGAGAGGCAATAAAAAATGTTGTTAGAAATGAAAATATTTCGGAAGAAATGAGAATTTTATATGTTGCTTTAACAAGAGCAAAGGAAAAATTAATAATAACAGGAATTTCTAATGATTATCAAAAACAATTAGAAGATATTGAACAACAAAAAAATATTTATGCTAGAAAAGATGGAAAAATAAATCCTATTTTGGTGAAAAAATATAAATCATATTTAGATTGGATATTGCTTGTATATTTGTATGAACAATCTAATACAGAAGATTTACTTGAATTAAATAAAATAGAACAAGGTAGTGTTTTGGAAAATAAAAAACAAGATATTGAACAGGAAAAAACATCTCAAAATATAATTGAGATGCTAAATAAAAAGGCTAATAAAAATGATGTGAATCAAGTTAGAAATCAAATTGAATATGAATATCCTAATAAATTAGCTATTGATATTCCAACAAAAAGTTCTGTTACAAAAATTAAGCAAATGAAACAAAAACAATTAGGTGTTGACTTTGAAAGCATGGAAAATGAAGTAGAACAAGAGAAGAGCATAACTTTTGAAAAACCAAAGTTTTTGCAAGAGGAAAAAGAAACTAAAATAACATCAGCACAAAAAGGAACACTTACACATTTATGTTTGCAAAGATTAAATCCTAAAGAAGAATATGATTTTGATAAAATAAAATCATTAATACAAAATTTAGAAATGAATCAAATAATAACAGAAAAAGAAAGTGAAGCAATAAATGTATACAAAATATTACAATTTACAAAATCAGAAATCTGGAACCAATTAAAAAATGCAAAAGAATATTATCAAGAAAAGCCGTTTTATATTAATGTTCCAGCAAATCAAATTTATGATGAGGATATAAAAGAAAATATACTTGTTCAGGGTATTATAGATTTGTATTTTGTAAATGAAAGTGGGCAAGTTGTTTTAGTTGATTATAAGACTGATTATGTGGAAAATGGTAATGAATTTGAGCTTGTGGAAAAATATAAGAACCAATTGGATTTGTATAAACAGGCTTTGGAGAATGCTTTGGATTTAAAAGTAGATAGAGTTTATATTTATTCTGTTTATTTAGATAAAGAGATTGAAATTAAATAAGATGTAAATAATTTTGATTACAATGGGAATATAGGTATATATTCCCTAATTCTTTTTGGAAATTTGGAGACCAATTTATGTTATATTTTTTTATGTATTCCATATTTCGCCTCCATTTCTGTTATAGCATTTTTCATTGAGATGCATTTGTTTTTATCAACTTCATCTAAGGCTTGTTCAATATGAGCCAAAAAATCTTTTTGAAATTCTTCAAAATTAGCATATTTTTCTTCAAAATGTTTTTCTACAATTGTTTCAATTTTTTCTTCTTCAGTTTCTAATATGGATTCATAAACTTCGTTACTTAATATAACAAGGTCGCTTGATCCATTTTTTGTAATGTAAATAGGTTCTTTTGTTTCGTGACATATTTTTGAAATTTCATTATAATTATTTCTTAAATCTGCACAAGGTCTAATTAAAGCCATATAAATACCTCCTTTTAATAATATATACAAATTATACACAAATTATGATATAAAATCAAGAAAAATTTAAAATTGTTGAAATTTTACCAATTTCCTGATATAATAACAATATCAGGAATAAAAGGAGAAGTAAAAATGGATAGAATGAAAACACTTGCAAAATATGTAATATGGTTAGTATTATTTTATATATTTTCAAATTTGATGATATATCTAAATATAGAATCAACATATCAAAATATAGGAAGAAAAGATAATTTACCACAAGTAACAGTGTATCAAGCACAAGCAACAAAAGTAAATGGTAGAATAAAAGGAAGTATATATAATAGCGAAGCAAACAAAATTACAAATAAATATTTAAGAATTGATTTATATTCAGAAAGAGATGTATTTTTAGGAAGCGAATATATAGATGTATCTACAATGAGAGATAGTGAAACAAGAAACTTTGAAGAATATTTTAAAGTTCAAGATGTAGATTATTATGAAATGAAATTTGTAGATGAAAAAGAAGAGGGAGAATTGCCAGAGATGCTAAAAGACTTGACTAAAGAGCAGGTGATTTGGGGAACATTTTTAACATTTTTAATATTCTGGTAAAATATAAGAAACGAGATTATGGAGCTAGTACTCTAATTCTCGTTTTTTTATTTTTAAATAAAAATATTACAAGAATATTACAGAAATATAACATTTTTGTTAAAAACATAAAATTACAACTAAAACTATTGAACTATAGCTTTCATTATAGTAATATAGAACTATAAATAGATAATGTACACATTTAATGTTATATAGCTTGAGTACCTATTTAATGGAAATACAAATGATAAAGCATATTTTAAATAGTAGATTTATTAGTATTTGAAATATTTGAGAGGAGGGACACGAACTGGATGTATTAAAAATCTAAAAATACAAATAATAAGAAAAATAAATAAAATACGAAGGAGAGGGATTGATTATGATAAACAAAAACAGAGACAAAGGTATAACATTGGTAGCACTAGTAATTACTATTATTATTTTATTGATATTGGCAGGAATAACAATATCATCACTAACAAATACGGGAATATTTGGAAGAGCCAAAGAGGCGAAAGAAAAAACACAACAAGCACAACGTAATGAACAAGAAATATTAAGTCAATATATGGATGAGCTTAATAAACAATCTTCAGACGAAAAGTTTGAGAAAACAAAAGGTGTAAATAAACCAGAATTAATGCAAGGAATGAAGGCAATTAAATTTACAGACCCCTTAGGAGATACAGAAGGAACAGTACAACAAGTATCAGATAGTACATCAACAGATTGGTATGATTACAATTCTAAAAAATGGGCCAATGCACAAACAGAAGATGGAAGTATGTGGGTGTGGATACCAAGATATGCATATAAAGTAAATGCGGATACAAAAACATTTGATGTAGTATTTTTAATCGGAACAACAGACGATTATTATGAAAATGGAGTAAGAAAAACAGCAAAAAGACAAACAAAAACAGATGAAACAGTAGATACAACAACAGGATATATAGTACACCCAGCATTTACAAATGAAAGTAGTATAGGATATGCAAATGGTGGATGGAACCAAGAATTAACAGGAATATGGGTTTCAAAGTTTGAAGCAGGATTTGCAACAAGTAATGGAAATAGTGCACCAAAAAAAGCAAGTTCAGTAAATTATAGTCAAACTTCAGTATGGGCAAGTGGATATGAAACAGGTGGAAATGATGGAAGCCTATCTGCAAGGAACTGGATAGATGGAGTATATGGTTCAACAACAACAGCAATAAAATATCCAACATTCCAAGGATTAGCATATTCAATGAATTATATAAATTACAATGATGCATTTAGTATATCAAGAGCATTAACTGAAAATGGGAATATATATGGATTAAGTAAAAGTACAACAGATAGTCACTTAATGAAAAATAGTGAATGGGGAGCAATAGCATACTTAGCACAAAGTCAATATGGACTAAATGGAACAAATATATATATAAACAATGCAAACTTACGTAATAGTCAAGCAAGTGCATATGCAATAACAGGATGTGCAGGAGAAACAGAAGATGCAGCAGAAGTAGGAGTAAAAATAGATACAGCAACAAATAAACCAGTAACAACAGATAGTACAAAGAAGATATATACGTGGACACAAGCAAATGGAACAAAAGCAAGTACAACAGGAACAATATACGGAATATATGACATGTCAGGTGGAGCATGGGAAAGAACAGCAAGTTTAGTAAATAATGGTAATGGAAATTTAACAACATATGGAAAATCATTAATGAATTCACTAATAAATGGAAAAAGTTCACAATATGTAACAGCATATCCATTTGATTCAGCAGTTGATAAAAATGGAGCAAATATAGATACAGCACGTGCAGCAAATTATGCAAAAAATACACAAATATACGGAGATGGAATTCGCGAAACATCAACAGGCGGAACAGGTAAAACATCATGGCATACAGACTACTCTTACTTCCCTGCAGTGGGCGATCCGTTCTTCGTGCGCGGTGGCGGTTTTTGGTACGGCGAGGTTGCTGGTTTGTTCTCTTTCAACCGCGGTACTGGCCGTAGCAGTTACGCCAGTGGGTTCCGCTCAGTGCTTGTCGCTCAGTAGCACTTTGAAACTTTTTCTTAAAATATAATTATGTAAAGCAATTTGCAAATATATTTTAAGGTGGTTTGTTTATGACAAACAAAGAATTATTAGAAAAATTACAAGAAGATATGGAACTTAGACGGATTTTCAAAGTACACAAAGTACAGTTGTTATCACACAGGAAAAGAAATAATAGAATATTTTAATAAACCAATGGAAGAAGTAAATACAACCGAATTAAGAAATTTTTTATTAAAGCACATGAAAGAAAAAAGACGATTACCAAAGATATTAAGTGATGAAGAACTTAATGTCTTTTTTAATGCGTGTGAAAATTATGAATACAAAACAATATTCATGTTAATATATGGATCAGGGCTTAGAATATCGGAGGCCACAAATTTAAGAATAGAAGATGTAGATAGTAAGGAAATGAGATTATTTGTGGGAGGAGAAACAAAAAAATATGGAAAAGAATATAAAGAAAAACATAAAATGATGCCACACATAGCAAAAGCAATGGGAGCAATAGAAAAATGTAGAACAGGAGAATTAGGAGCACATGAAGATGTATGTGACAATTGTGGAAAAAAGAAAATCTAACATAAAAAACTGGAGCCTCTCTCAGGCCAAAATGTATATATGTATATGATTTTAAACTTTTCGAATGTGATTGGAGCAATATTAGAATTTCTTAAATAAATTTATGGAAAGAGTTCACGTCGAGCGAAGCGAGGACTAAGTGGAAGGGTGCCATAAATTTATTTTAGAAATTCTTATGTTGCGTATTGAACCGAGAAAATGTTTCAAATCATATACATATATACAAATTTCAATAAAAGTTAAATATCTATTGCATATATAAACTTTTTATGTTAATATAATGATATTATTATATTTCAAACGATTTTTAAAATTCAAATGTAAGGCAAATCGGCCTAAAATTCAAAATTTAAAATTTAATAACAGAAAGAAGGAATGTTTTATAGCAAATTTATTAAACCCAAAGAATGATTATGTTTTCAAGAGAATATTTGGACGAATTGGAAACGAAGATATAACTGCATCATTAATAAGTGCAATAATTGGAAAGAAAATAACAAATGTAGAATTAGACAATAATACTATATTGGAAAAGGATTTGTTTGATGATAAGGTAGGAATATTAGACATAAGAGCAAAGATAGATAGTAGCATAAATTGTAACATAGAGATGCAGGTAGTTGATAGAAATAACATAGAAAAAAGAATGATGTTTTATTGGAGTAAAATGTTTAGCAGGAGTGTAAAGTCTGGAAATGATTATTCTGAATTAGAAAAAACAATTGTAATTTTGATATCAGATTATGAATTAGAATCATTAAAAAAAATTCCGCAATATTCCACAAAATGGCAAATCAGAGAAGAAAAATACAGTCAGATCGTATTGACAGATGTTTTGGAATTATATATAATTGAATTACCAAAGTTCATAAAATACAAAGAAAATAAAAGAAAGCAAATGAGCTCATGGTTAAAATTTATTGAAAATCCAGAGGTGGTAAAAATGTCTGAAAATATGGAAATAAATAAGGCAAAAGAGGAATTGGAGAAAATAAGCAGTGATGAACATGAAAGATATTTAGCAGAATTGAGAGAAAAATATATAATGGATCAAAAAGCAATTGAAAGTGCTGGATATTATAAAGGAATAAAAGAAGGAAAAATTGATGTTGCAAGAAAATTGTTACAACAAGGAATAACAATTGAAGTAATAAGTCAAGTAACGGGATTTACAAAAGAAGAAATAGAAAAATTATAAATGTAATTACAAAATAGTTTGAAATATAAGTAAATAATTAATAAAAAAAGTATATATAATTCGCAAAAAAAATATATACTTTTTTTAAGATTTAAGGTTACAGAATTCGTTACAAAAAATGTAACAGAAATGTAACAAAAGAAAAAAACTTAGAGCCAAGCCGACAAAAAAACAAAAAAAAATCTTTTTCATAAAATGTTGCAATTGCAACAGAAAAAGTTTCCGGATGATATATAATAAGTGCATACTTAAACAAGGGGAGGATATGGAAATGAAAATCATAAAAAGAGACGGATCAATAGTAGACTACAATCCGGAAAAAATAAGAATAGCAATAAAAAAAGCTAATAATGAAGTATCAAGAAAAGAAAAAGCAACAGAGGCAGAAATTGATGAAATAATAACTTATATTGAAGATTTAAAAAAATCAAGAATATTAGTTGAAGATATCCAAGACATAATAGAACAAAAACTAATGTCACTAGAAAGATATCAATTAGCAAAAACATATATAACATATAGATACACAAGAGCATTAGTTAGAAAGGCAAATACAACAGATCAATCAATAAAAGAGTTAATTGAAGGTGAAAGTGAATACTGGAATAACGAAAATTCTAACAAAGATGCAACAGTAGTAACAACACAAAGAGATTACTTAGCAGGAATTACAAGTACTGATATAACAAGAAGATTTTTATTACCAGAAGACATAGTAAAAGCACATGACGAAGGAATAATTCATTTCCATGATGCAGATTATTTTGCACAAAATGCGTTAACAAATTGTGAACTTATTAATCTAGAAGATATGTTACAAAATGGAACAATTATGAATGGAGTTATGATAGAAAAACCACATAGATTTATAACTGCATGTACAATAGCAACACAAATAATTTTAGGCGTTACATCATCAACATATGGTGGAGCAACAATATCTCTTGCACATTTAGCACCATTTGTAAAAAGTAGTTATGATAAATACTATAAAAAATATAAAGATAGAGGATTAACAGAAAAACAATGTGAAGAATATGCAAAACAAGATACAAAAAAAGAAGTATCAGATGGTGTTCAAACATTTAATTATCAAGTTAATTCAATGACAAACACAAATGGACAAGCACCTTTCTTATCAGTATGTATGTATTTAGGTGAAACAGAAGAATACAAAGAAGAATTAGCAATGATAATAGAAGAATTCTTGAAACAAAGAATAGAAGGCTTCAAAAATGAAAAAGGTGTATATGTTACACCAGCATTTCCAAAATTGTTATATGTACTAGAAGAAGATAATATACACGAAAACAGCAAATACTGGTATTTAACACAACTTGCTGCAAAATGTACAGCAAAAAGAATGGTACCAGATTACATATCAGAAAAGAAAATGAAAGAACTAAAAGTTGATAAAAACGGAGAAGGACACTGCTATCCATGTATGGGATGCCGTTCATTCTTAACACCATATGTAGACCCAGAAACAAACAAACCAAAATATTATGGTAGATTTAACCAAGGTGTTGTAACAATAAACTTAGTTGATGTTGCATTAACATCTGGAAAAGATAAAAACAAATTCTGGAAAATATATGACGAAAGACTTGAACTATGCCATAGGGCACTACAAGCAAGACATGAAAGATTAAGCAAAGTTACAAGTGATGTTGCACCAATTTTATGGCAAAATGGAGCATTTGCAAGATTACCAAAAGGAGCACCAATTCATCCATTATTACATGGAGGATATTCAACAATTTCACTTGGATATGCAGGACTATATGAATGTGTTAAATACATGACAGACAAGAGTCACACAGATAATGGTGAAGGTAAAGAATTTGCAATAGAGGTAATGAAAAAACTAAATGAAAAATGCAAAGAATGGAAAGAAAAAGAAGATATAGACTACAGTGTTTATGGTTCACCAATAGAATCTACAACATACAAATTCGCAAAATGCTTAAAAGAAAGATTTGGAGTTATAAAAGGAATAACAGATAGAGACTATATAACAAACTCATATCATGTACCAGTATTTGAAGAAATAGATGCATTTTCTAAATTAAAATTAGAAAGTGAATTCCAAGAATTAAGCCCAGGTGGAGCTATATCTTATGTGGAAACACCAAACTTACAAGATAATCTTGAAGTAGTTTTACAAATAATCAAATTTATATATGATAATATTATGTATGCAGAATTAAATACAAAATCAGACTATTGCCAAAAATGTGGATTTGATGGCGAAATTTTAATTGACGAAAATCTAGAATGGTATTGTCCAAACTGCGGAAATAGAGATCACAACACATTAAATGTAGCAAGAAGAACATGTGGTTATATAGGAAGCAATTTCTGGAACAAGGGAAGAACTCAAGAAATAAAAGAAAGAGTTTTACATATTGATAATAAAGATGATGTCCAATAGGGACGGTTCTAAATGGACACATGTTATCTTTTAAATAATGGGAACGGTTTTGTTTTATATGGACACTGTTCCCTTTTAAAATATTAAAAACAAAAAAGGATGATATAAAATGGGGTATAATAAAATTAGAAAAATGGACATTTCAGATGGACCAGGAGTAAGAGTATCAATATTTATGCAAGGATGTGCATTTAATTGTAAAAATTGTTTTAATCCAGAAACACATGATTTTAACGGAGGAAAAGAATTTACTGATGCTACAATAGATAGAATACTAGAATTATCAGACAATGATAATATTGAAGGCCTATCAATTTTAGGTGGTGAACCAATGCATCCTAGAAATATCGAGAATACAACAAAATTAGCAAAAGCATTTAAAGAAAGATTCCCTAATAAAAATATTTGGGCATGGTCTGGTTTTAAATTTGATAAAGATTTAAAGGATAAAGAAGTTACTAAATATCTTGATGTTATAGTAGATGGACAATATGTTGATGAGTTGCATAATCCAACATTAAAATGGAAAGGTTCATCAAACCAAAGAGTTATTGATGTTCAAAAAAGTTTAAAACAAAATCAAATTGTATTATTTGAGAAATAATGTGCCATAATATAAAAAAGTAAGGTTGAAAAATTATAATTATTTTTCAACCTTAAAAAAGGAAAGGAACGTGAATGTACATGGCAAATACTAAAGAAGACGTAGATATAAATAAAATGTATGCAAATGAAAGCCAGATAAGTAAAGATGAATTTATAAAAAAATACAAAATAAATGAAAAAGGAAATTCAATTAAAGAAGCAGAGGCAAAATTACAAAAACTTGGTCCAAATGAAATAAGACAAGCAAAGCCCAAAAGATGGTACAACTATTTTTGGAAAAGTTTGGTAACACCATTTAACTGTATATTAATCGGAATTGCACTTATATTAAGTTATACAGACATAATATTAGCAGAAACGCCAAGCTATGCAAATATTATAGTAATAGCAATTCTAGTAATAGCAAGTACATTGCTAGATTTTTTTGAAGAATATAGATCAAATAAAGCAGCAGAAAAATTAAAGAAAATGGTTGCAACAAAAACGACAGTAGTAAGAGACGGCAAAAAGATAGATATTCCAATTAAAAATGTAGTAATTGGAGATACAGTTGTATTATCAGCAGGAAGTATGATACCAGCGGATTTAAGAGTAATAGAAGCAAAAGACTTGTATGTTGGGCAATCATCTTTAACAGGTGAATCAGATAGTGTAAAGAAAACAGTTGAACTGGAAGATAAAACAGGTGAAATAGATAATATTTCAGATTTTGATAATATTTGTTTTATGGGAACAAATGTAATATCAGGTTCAGCTAAAGGAATTGTAATAAAAACAGCAGATTCAACGTATTTTGGAAAGATAGCACACACAATAACATCTGGTAAAGATAAAACGGCATTCCAAAAAGGAATAGAAAACATAAGTAGATTATTAATAAAGTTTATGTTATTTATGATACCATTAGTGTTTATTATAAATGTAGAAAAACATGAATTTGTAACAGCGTTTACATTTGCAGTTGCAATAGCAATATGTATAACACCATTATTATTGCCAGTAATTTTGTCATCAAGTTTATCAAAAGGTGCAATACGAATGTCAAAAAAGAAAACAATTGTAAAAAAGCTTGATTCGATTCAAAATTTTGGTGCTATGGACATTTTATGTACGGATAAAACAGGAACATTAACAGAAGATAAAATTGTATTAGAAAGATATTTGGATATAAATGGTGATGAGGATATTCGAGTGCTTAAACATGCATTTTTAAATTCTTATTTTCAAACAGGGTTAAAAGGAAGTATAGACGAAGCAGTAATAAAAAGGGCAACAGAAAATAATTTAATGGAAGTTGCAGAAAAATACAAAATAATAGACGAAATACCATTTGATTTTTCTCGTAGACGTTTATCAGTTATTGTTAGTGATGGAGATAAAAAACAATTAATTACTAAAGGTGCAGTTGAAGAAATCTTAAGTATTTGTACAATGGTTGATTATAAAGGACAAGTTAGCAAAATAACAAAAGAGATTAAAGATAATATTAAAAAAATCAGTAAACAGCTAAATAAAGAGGGACTAAGAGTTGTTGCAGTTTGTCAAAAAAATGATATAGAAGATAAATCAAATTTTGAAGTATCTGATGAAAAAAATATGGTGTTACTTGGATTTATAGGATTTTTAGATCCACCAAAAGAAAGTGCAAAGGAATCTATTAGAAAATTAAATAAAGCAGGAATAAGAGTTATAGTTCTTACAGGTGATAATGCAGATGTAACAAGATGTGTATGTGAAAAAGTAGGAATAAATTCAAAAAATATCGTTTTGGGAAGTCAAATAGAAAAACTTCCTGATATGGGTGTGACTCGTTTGTTAAAAAAGACAAATGTATTTGCTAAGCTTTCACCAATACAAAAATCTAGAATAGTAAGAATTTTAAGGCAAAATGGAAATGTAGTTGGGTATATGGGAGATGGAATAAATGATAGTCCATCATTAACAAATTCAGATGTTGGTGTATCAGTAGACACAGCGGTTGACATAGCAAAAGAGTCAGCAGATATAATTTTACTTGAAAAAGATTTAAATGTTCTATTAGATGGAGTGGAAGAACGGAAGACGTACATTTGTAAATTTAATGAAATATATAAAAATGGCTACAAGCTTTAACTTTGGAGAGGTTGTATCTGTAATTGTTGCAAGCATATTTTTACCATTTTTACCAGAAACTCCAATACAATTATTAGTAGAAGGACTAATATATGATTTTGGACAAATGACATTGCCATTTGATAATGTAGACAAAGAATCATTAGAAAAACCAAAAAAATTAGATATAAAAAGTCTAAAAAGATTTATGTTGTTTATGGGGCCTGTAAGTTCAGCATTTGATATTGTTGTATTTTTAACATTATGGTATGTTTTTAAATTAAGGGATGTAGCACATTTTCAAACAATTTGGTTTACGTATAGTATAGTTTCAAATTTAGTTGGAATGCATATTATAAGAACAGCAAAGGTTCCGTTTGTACAAAGTAATGCACATAAATATGTTTATGCATCATCAATTTTGTTGATATTAGTTGGTATTGTTGTGCCATTTACAACTTTAGGTAATGCTATTGGATTGGTTCCAATTGGTGCAAAATATTTATTTATGATTTTTGTAGTTACATTTTTGTATTGTATTATTGCTTCTTTTGCAAAGAGAGTGTATATCAAAAAATATAAAGAATGGATTTAAAAGAGGTTACTTTTTAGTAGCTTCTTTATTTTTTATATTGATAAAAATATAATAAATTTTAAATAGTAAAAATAAAAATAATATATGCAAATTATATATTAAAAAATATACAAAGAGTACATATTTTTTTGTGTTTTTATTGACATTTATAATTGATAATTATAAAATATAAAACGACAAAAGAATATATTTTATGTGTATATTTTTATATCAAATTGTGAAAATTAACAAAGGAGGAATTTAAAAAATGAAAAAAACAAATGGACAAAAAGGTATTACGCTTGTTGCATTAGTGATAACAATTATTATCTTATTGATATTAGCAACAATATCAATACAGGCATTAACAAATACAGGATTATTCCAAAAAGCAAATGAAGCTAAAGAAAAAACAAAAAATGCAACAGAAAATCAAGCAACAATATTAAATGAATATGAAGATGAGTTAAACAAATATATTTCAGGAAATGTGAAAACATTACAAGCTGATGGTAGCTGGAATAGTAGTAAAAAGGTTAATAGTCCACAACTAATGGAAGGAATGACAGGAATATATTGGGATGAAAGTGGAAAAGAAGTTGAAGTAAATGTAGATAATCAAGATAACTGGTATGATTATTCAGCACAAAAATGGGCAAATGCAGTAACAAAAGATAGTAATGGAAACATAACAGGATATTGGGTATGGATACCAAGATATGCATACAAAATAGAAACAAATCGTTATACAAATACAGTAGGAAAAATATCAGTAAAATTCTTACAAGGAACAACAAATAAAGATGAAAGTAATGCAGAAATAAGTACAGCATATCCAGAAACAACAGGAGCAACAATGTCAGCATATGTAGTACATCCAAGTTTTATAAATGGTACATTAAATCACTATATGAATGGTGAGTGGGATAAAGAAATATCAGGATATTGGGTTGCAAAATATCCTGCAGGATTCCAAGCAAATACAATAACAAATAATAATGGAACATTATCAACAACAATATCAAATAGTAGTGATACAGTAGTATATTCAAACAAAAATTATACATCATATAACGCTAATATGACAACAAATGCATTGTCACAAAATTTAACATCAAGTGGATACGCAAGTCAAAAATTATCATATCCAGTATTTAAACCATTAACATATGCGTATAATAATATTTCAACAGGAGATGCATATACAATATCAAAAGAGATAGCAAGTGCAAGTAGTTTTTATGGATTAAATTCTACGAAGACAGATTCACACCAAATGAAAAATAGTGAATGGGGAGCAGTTGCATATTTAACACAAAGTAGTTGTGGAAGAAATGAAACAGAAGTAAATTTGAATAATTATTATACAACTGAATCAAGTCCATGGAGAACAGCTATAACAGGAATGTGTACAAATGGAACATCAGGAAGTAAATCAACAACATTAGGAAATGCATATAATACAACAGTTGGAGTAAAAGGAAGTAGTACAGCTAATGTAACAGGAATATATGATTTAAATGGATGTGTATGGGAACGTACAGCAGCTTATATTTCAAATGGAAATGCTAGTTTAAGTTCTTATGGAAAGTCATATGCAAATACAACAGCAAATGCAAATGGATATCAAACATTAAGTACAAAATGGGCAACAGTATATCCATATAATAGTTCAAGTGATAGTTATACTAATAATTACAGTGTATATTCTGGAAAAAAATCAACAACATACGGATTCGGGGATGCAGTATTAGAAACATCAACTACAGGCTCTGGCTCACCTAGCTGGAACGGAGACTGCTCTGACTTTCCGGGCCCTTCTAGTCCGTTTTTCGGACGTGGAGGCTGTTACGGTGACACTTCTCTTACCGGTTTGTTCGCTTTCGACGACACCATCGGTGGTCCTTACTACGATGCTGGGTTCCGCTCAGTGCTTGTCATTAAATAAAATATAAAAAAATGAGAAAATAGGATATATCTAAATTTTCTCATTTTTTATTACAAAAATTATCTGAAAATTGAATACAAGAAGTATGAAAATATAAATAAAAATAATTGCTAATTTTCTTAAATTATGATATAAATAACATAAAAATTTTTAAACCCTAATAAAATTATATATAAATATTTAGGAGATGAAAACATGGGAATAATTGAACTAATATTATTAAGCATAGGACTTGGAATGGACGCTTTTGCAGTATCAATATGCAAAGGAATATCAATGAAAAAAATGGACTGGAAAAAAGCCTGTATAATAGGATTATACTTTGGAGGATTCCAAGCAATAATGCCAGTAATAGGCTATTTTTTAGGCTCAACATTTGAAAGCTTTATAACAAACTTTGATCACTGGGTAGCATTTATTTTATTAGCTATAATAGGTGGAAACATGATAAAAGAAACATTTAATACAGAATGTGATACTATTAGTGATGATGTAAATTTTAAAACAATGATTATACTTGCAATAGCCACAAGCATAGATGCATTAGCAGTAGGAATAACGTTTGCATTCTTTAAAGTCAACTTGATTTTAGCAATTTCACTTATAGGAATAATTACATTTGTTTTATCAGTTATTGGAACAAAAGTTGGAAATAAATTTGGAGATAAGTACGAAAACAAAGCGGAATTCGTAGGGGGAGTTATTTTAATACTATTAGGTTTAAAAATACTATTAGAACATTTAGGAATACTTGTACTATAATAAATTAAAAAGGGATGGAAATAAAATGAAAAATAAAATTGTAAAAGAAAAAAAGAAAAATTATATGACAGAAATAAAAGATGCAACAATAGAATTAATAAAACCAATTTTTAAAAAATATGGAGCAATAACACCAGATAAAGCAATGTTAAAAGAAGAAGTTATAGCAGAAATAGAAGACAAAAGAAAAGCAAAATATTCATTTAGTTATTTAAAACAATTAGGGATTATAAAAAAATATAAAGGAAAATTTTATTACTCAGAAGAGAATGAAAATGAGACATCAGCAAACAAAAATATGACAAAAAGTCAAAAAATATCATTAATTATATTTATAATTTTAGTTATAATAGCTATAGGAATGTCTGTTTCTGATAAAATGATTACAAATGAAAAGTATCAAGATTCAAATGTAAGTTTTGAAATTCAAAAAAGTTGGGCTAAGACAACATCAAATTATAGTACTGAATGGAATTTTTATAAATATATTAACAATAAACCAAACACAAACTTAAATAGTGTAGACTCAAATAATGAAGTGTCAGAAGATGATTATTCTTCATATCCAGCAGGTATCAATATATATTATGATACAGTTGCAGAAGATAGTGGAATAAATAATATAGAAGATATAAAAACAAAAGTACAACAAAATATTCAAAGTATGGAAGATAAAGCAGAAAACAAGGCAGATGCAGTAAATATGAGTATAACAACAACTTCAAATGGATATGATTTATTAAAGGTAAGAGTTTTGTACAGTGAAAAACCACAAGAAATTTTATATTATTATTATATTTTAAATGGAGACAAATTAGCATGTATTACAACATATAGCTTTAATTTAGATGATGAAAAAACAATAGAGGAAGATACAAACAATTTAGTAAATTCATTTAAATGGTTCTAAAATAAAATTGAAAGCATATAATATTAAAAAATAAATGCAAGGAGATAAAAAATGCAGTTTATTAAATATTGTATGCTTTTTTGTGTGTTTTTAATAGTAACATTAATAGGAAAAAATATAGCACAAAAATATAGACTTAGGCTTGAAGAACTAGAAGAAATAAAAAATGCATTAAACATATTTAAATCCAAAATTAAATTTACATATGAACCTATACCAGAAATATTTAAACAGATATCAGAAAATTCTAATAAAAATATATCACAATTGTTCTTAAAATCAGTTACAAATATGGAAAATGCTTCGGCAAGTATTGCTTGGGAAGAAGCAGTAGATAGTTTTTCTGGAAATATAAATAAAGAGGACAAGCAGGCAATAAAAACATTATCAAAACTGTTGCGGAACAACAGATGTAGATGGACAGCTAAGCCAAATAGAAGTAACCGAAACATTTTTAGAAGAACAAATATTAAATGCGCAAGAAGAAAAAAATAAAAATGAAAAATTATATAGAAAATTGGGTATGTGCATAGGTATGGCAATTGTAATTATTTTAATGTGATGTCCATTAGGGACGGTTCTTTTTGGACATTTTCTTTTTGGACATTTTTGTCCCAAATGAACCGAGGTATGAAAAGGGGGAGTTTTATATGAGTATAGATTTGTTATTTAAAATAGCTGCAATAGGAATTTTAGTAGCAGTTTTATATCAAGTATTAGTAAGAGCGGGTAGAGAGGACCAAGCTATGATGACAACACTTGCAGGTTTAGTTATTGTATTGACAATGGTAATTAAAGAAATAAGTGGATTATTTGACACTGTGCGAACATTATTCAATTTATAAAAAAGAATTTTAACAAGGATGGAAAATTAATGGAAATTATTAAAATAATAGGAATTGCTTTAATTGCTTTAATTATAATAATAATGTTAAAACAATATAGACCAGAATATGCAATATTTATAAGTATATTAACAGGAATATTAATATTATTTCTTGTAATGGATAGGCTGACAGGAATAATAAACTTAATAGAATCTATACAAGACAAATTTTCTATAAATACGCAATTTATAGCATTACTGATAAAAATTACTGGAATAGCGTTTTTATCAGAGTTTGCTATTAGTGTATGTAAAGATTCAGGCGAAGCTGCAATAGCAAGCAAAATAGAAATAGGTAGTAAAATTATAATTATCTCTATGTCAGTACCAATAATTTCAAGTTTATTAGAAATTATCTTAAAAATATTACCCTAGCTAGTGTTTTTAGGTTGATTACTATAAAAGGGACAAGTGCTCAAATAAAATATTAGGAGGTAAGGCAAATGTGAATAAACAAAAGAAAAAAATATCAAAAATAATTATTATAGCTCTTACATTAGTGTTTATATTTCCAACATATTCAAAGATGGAAAGTCAAATTAGCAATAATACAGTACAAATAGATGAAAACGAAATTTCAAACCAAGAGGAAATATTTGGAATAAGTTCATTTATACAAAATTCTAAACAATATACAGGAAACTTTTTTGATGATATAGATATAGGAGAAATACTCAATTCTGCAATTAAAGGAGAAATAGACAACACAACTATATACAAGAAAATATTAAATAAACTAGGTAATGAAGTACAAACAGGAATAAAGAGTTTAGCGTGTATTTTAGCAATAATAATTATACATAGTATTTTAAAATCAATAAGTGAAAGCCTTGAAAATGATAGTGTATCAAAATTAATTTATTATGTTCAATATATAGCGATTATAACAATAATTATGGGAAACTTTTCAGACATAATAAATTTGGTAAAAGAGACTACAACAAATTTAATAGGATTTATGAATACACTTATACCTGTTTTAATTTCACTCATGGTATATACAGGAAGTATAACAACAACAAGTATATTAGAACCAATAATTCTATTTATGATAAACTTTATAGGAAATTTGATACAAGACATATTAATTCCTGTAATATTGATAATAACATCAATAAGTATCATTTCAAAAATTTCTGATAGAGTGCAAATAAACAAAATATCAAAATTTTTAAAGTCTTCTACAGTATGGCTTTTAGGAACAATATTAACAATATTTGTAGGTGTTGTTTCTTTGGAAGGAACACTTTCAAGTTCTGTTGATGGAATTACTGCAAAAACAGCAAAAGCCATTGTAAGTTCAGCAGTTCCGGTAGTTGGAAAGATTTTGGGAGACGTAGTTGACAGTGTATTAGGATGTGGAGTTATTTTAAAAAATGCAGTTGGTTTTGTTGGAGTAATTATTATAATAGGCATATGCATTTTACCAATTTTGAAATTAACAGTTTTGACATTTTCATATAAGCTTGTAGCAAGTGTTAGTGAGGTTATAGCAGATGACAAAATTGTAAAACTGTTAGACGAAATAGCTGATATTTTTAAAATACTACTTGCTATTTTAGTGTCAATTATGTTTATGGTAATAATTGGTACAACATTATTAATAAAAATGTCTAACACAGGTATGATGTTTAGGTAGGTGATATATGTGGTAAATTTCTTAAGTTCATGGGTTAAAAACTTATGCTTAGCATTAATTGTAGTTTCTATATTAGAAATGTTATTACCAAATAACAAAACTAAAAAATATATTAAAATGGTTATGGGGTTATACGTATTATTTAGCATAATAGCACCATTTGTAGAAAATAAAGACGAATTAAAAGTTGATGTGGAAAATTTATATGGACAGTATACGGTACAAACATCAGAAGTGACTGACAAAATGGACCAAACTTCTATGGATAATAGATTGAATGAACTGTATAAACAAAAACTAGAAAAAGATATTATACAAAAGGTAAATGATGAAGGATATGAAGTAGAAAATTGCAATGTTAATGCACATATATCTGATAATGATACAGGAATAGAATTAATAACTTTAAAATTGAAAGAAAAACTAACGGAAGAAGATACAAATTTATTGGATGATAATTCTATAAACTCAGTAGATACAATAGAAAACGCATTAATTAGTGAAATACAAAAAATTCAAAAAGTGGAAATTGGAGTATCAGATAATAAAATAACTGAAAATACGCAAGGCGAAGAAAATAAACAAAATCAAAATATAACCAAAGCAGACATCAATAAAGTAAAAAAATTATTAAAAAAAGAATATGGGGTGAGCGAAAAATGTTTAAAGATAAGTTGAAAAAGATTGTTGGAAACAGCGAAGGACAAGGCAATAATAAAAGAAAAATTGAGAATTTAGTTTTTTTAGTAATTATTTTAATAATTACAGTAGTTATAATAAATTATGTTTGGAGTGGAGAAAAAAGTTCAAACAAAAAAGTAACAAACTCAACGGGAAAACAACTTGCAACAGCAAATAACAATCAAACTTTAGCATCAAGCCAATATAATAATACTGAAAGTATAAGCCTAGAAGAAAAATTAGAAGATATACTTTCTAAAATAGAAGGTGTTGGAAGTGTAAAAGTTTTTATTAATTATTCAGAATCTTCAGAAACAGTTGCAATGTATAATGAAAACTCTAAAACGAGTACAACTGAGGAAACAGATAAATCAGGTGGAACTAGAAAAGTAGAACAAACTGATTCACAAAAAGAAGTTATTTATCAGGAACAAAATGGAACCAAAGCACCTATTGTGCAAAAAACTGTTGAACCTAAAATAGAAGGTGCAATTATTACTGCAAAAGGTGCAGGTGATGTAAATGTTAAAACAAGTATTATTCAAGCAGTAGAAGCAGCAACAGGATTGGCAACACATAAAATTCAAGTATTTACTATGTCTGTTTAATTTTATAAATAAATGAAAGGAGTAAGTTTATGAGGCTAATAAAGAAAAATCAAGTGGTTATTTATGTTATAGCATTAATGTTAGTTGTTGCTGGTTATCTAAATTTTACTACTAATGGAGATTTAAAAAGTGCTGTGCAAACAGCAAGTTCAGAAGAAGAACTTGAAAAGATGGCTAATATTGGAGATGCTCAATTGGTTAGTAGTAATGTAGTTTCAGAAAATGATGTTAAAAGTAATGAAAGTGTAAGTACAGAGACAAATACAGAAAAAGCTAATGAAGAAAATAATAATTCTAATAATGAAAATTCAACGAATGTAGCTAAGAATGAAAATAGTGAAGAAAACCAAAATGAGGATAATAAACAAGGTGGAGAGATATTAGAGACAAGTAGTAGTGGTAAGAATAATGATGATTATTTCACAACTTCAAGATTAGAAAGAGATACAATGTATTCTCAAATTTTAGAGACATATGAAAAAATCTTAAATAGTAGTAATTCATTAGAGACTCAAAAACAATCAGCAACAGAAGAAATAAAAAGGATAAATGATATAAAAAATAGTATTATGATTTGTGAAAATTTGATAAAGACAAAAGGATTTGAAAATGTAGTGATTTTTGTAAATGGTGATAGTGTAAGTATAATTGTTAGAGATGATCAATTAAATACAGAAAAAGTTGCACAAATTCAAAATATTATTTCGAGAGAGATGAATACAAAAGTTGAAAATATACATATCTCTAATAAATAACAATATATAAATGAGTCTAATATTAAATACTATTAGACTCATTTTTAAAAATTTAATTAAACATATAAGTTCTATGATTTATGCTGAATAATTAGTTATTGTTTTTATATATTCTCCAATTTCTTCATTTGTTAAATTTAATTCTTTAATTATTTTTTTAAGTATATCTCTTCTTGGAAATGCTTTTTCGTTGTCTATTCTAACATATTGCCTTAAAGATATACCAAGCTTTTCAGCCATTTCTTCTTGAGTTAAATTTTTTAGTTTTCTTTTTTCTTTTATCATGTCAAATCACCTTAATAATTATTAAAATTTTCTTCTAAATTATTTCATAAAATTAGTGAAAAATATATTGACATTTAACGACACTATAACTTATAATTAAAGGTGACAAATAAAGACATTATTTGTAATATAAAAATACAAAAGATAGGGAGGAAATATTTGATGAGAAAAGAATCAAGAGGGATTACATTAGTAGCATTAGTAATAACAATAATAATATTATTAATATTAGCAACGATATCAATACAAGCATTAACACAAACAGGGCTTTTTGAAAAAGCAAATATGGCAAAGTTAGAAAATAAAAGAGGTCAAATAACAGAATGGTTAAATTTGAAATTGTATGAGACGCAAAGTGAGAACTATAATAAAACAGCAAGAGAAATAATAGAATTAACGAGACAAAATGTAGAAAAAGATAAAAGCCAACTAGAAAAAATGGGTAAAAATGTAAATATAGATAGCGAAATAAGTACAGAGGAAGATGGAGAGCAGGTAGGACCATATTTTTATGTAATAGTAGATAAAGATATATATAAAGTATCGATGGAAGAACAAAAATTTATAGGTGAAGATGGAAAACTATTACCAGTAATAAAATTGATTAGTATATCAAACACTTCTAATTCAATAACAGTTAAAGTTAGGACGAGTAGAAATGAAGGTGGAAAATTAAAATACTATATAAAAGAATATGATGCTTCTGATTATACATTAGTTAAAGAATTAGAAGATGAAACATATACATATGAAGGATTAAAACAAGGAGTTAAGTATAGTGTTAAAATAGTGGCTGAAAATACTAATAAGTTGACATCTGAAGTAGTAGGAGAGCAAACAACAGGAACAGTAATAGACTTAAAAGAAGGAGATTTGGAATTCACATCAGAGCCAAGCACATGGACAAATACAAATGTTAAAGTAACAGTAAAAGCAAATATAGATACAAAAGGATATAAATTGCAAACAAGTAAAGATGGTAAAAAATGGGATAATACAACAACTCAAATATGTAGTACAAATGGATATGTATATGCAAGATTATGGGATGGAACAAATTATGGTGGAACAGCAACAGGAAATGTTGAAAATATAGATAAAACAAAACCACAAGTTGGAAGTGCAACAGCAACAACAAACAGTATAACAATAAATGCAACAGATGAGGCATCAGGAATTATAGGTTATGCACTGACTACAACAAATACAGAACCAACAGAATTTACAGTAGTGTCAAATAAGGAAAGTTTAGAAGTTACAGTTGAAAAACAAAAACAAGAAACAACATATTATGTATGGGTAAAAGACCAAGCAGGAAATGTAAGTGCAAGTAAGTCAACTGCAACCGGAAAAGTAACAGACTTAACAGCAGCAAATGTTAAATTTACATATAGTCCAAGTGGATGGACAAATAAAGATGTAACAGCAACAGCAAGTACAACAGTAACAGGATATACACTACAAACAAGT
>ERZ840057.1106-NODE-1106-length-24266-cov-4.106481_pt1 | contig 24266 bp, 15 predicted proteins | sample MGYA00519907_ERZ840057 | MGnify/ENA primary metagenome ERZ840057 (study PRJEB31850, sample SAMEA3708862) | human gut metagenome | biome: human gut; feature: human-associated habitat; material: faeces | place: China | collected 2014 ...
TGCCCACGAACATCTCCACAAATTCCGAACCGGAAATGGAGAAGAACGGCACGTTTGCCTCGCCGGCAACTGCCTTTGCCAGCAGCGTTTTACCTGTTCCGGGAGGTCCTACCAGCAGTGCGCCCTTGGGCATAGATGCGCCGATCTCTTTGTAGCGCTCCGGCTTGTGGAGATAATCCACGATCTCCGCCAGCAGTTCCTTTGCCTCTTCCTCGCCGGCAACGTCCTTGAACTTGATGCCGGTGGTGGACTTCACATAGACCTTGGCGTTGCTCTTGCCCATGCCGAACATCATCGAGCCGTCGCCGCCGCCCATACGCTGCGCCATCTTCTTGTTAAAGAAGTGGAACACCAGCAGCATCAGCGCAATGGGCAAAACATAGCTGATTAAAATGTACAGCAGCGGACTGGTGCCGCTGTCGATCTGGGACTCAAACTTTGCGCCGGAGTTATACAGACGCTGGATCAGATCCGGGTCGTCCAGCCGTCCGGTCTGATACACCTGCTTTTCGCTCTTATCCGTAAAGGTGATCTGGTTGCTTTCGATGGTAACTGAACCGATCTCATTGTTCTCTGTCATGCTGATAAAGGTCTCATAGCCGACTTCCTTGACCCGACCCTTGAACAGGTTCGGGAACACGAACGCCTGCAGCAGCAGAAAGACGCACAGGGCAATGATCCAGTACGAGATCCACGATTTTTTTGGTTTTTGCGGTTCTTCCATTAATACATTCTCCTCTCTCTGTACCGCAGTAAAACACATTTTCCTGCGGCGGGGATTTTTCAAAAGCGGAACGGTGATTCCGTTGTTCTATATCTTACTATAGCTTTTTGTGAAACAAAAGCGCACTTTGTGATAGTTTCATGAGAATTGCCGAAAGGTCTCTAAAAGATATTTTCTGCAAATACCAGCACCTGATAGTTTGTGCCGTAGCTGTCCGTCAGCACAAACGAACGCTCAGCCCGGCTCAGCAGCGGATCTTTCGCTGCCGCAAGCCCCTGGTATTCCTCGGTATCCAGCAGCAGGAAGTAGTCCTCCTGTCCTGGCTGGTCATCATACCAGGCAGCTGCGGTCTGATAGACGGCTTTCTGCACGCCGTCCTCATCCACATTGACGTTGCGCACCTTCAGCTTGTCGCCGGAGATCACCGTCATGGCGTTGGCGTGCCAGAACGTGGCATACCCATAGGTCAGCCCCTGGTCTTCCAGCATATTGGTCAGCTGGTACTGCACGTTGACCTCCGCCGCATTGGTGGGCAGCAGCAGGATGTTCCAGGCACTCAGCAGGCAAAAGCACGCCACCGGCACACAGAGCAGTCCTGCCACACGCTGCATGGCAGTCCGCTTGGTAATTGCCCAGCGGAGAAATACCAGAGACACGATGGACGCTGTGCAGACAATGGGGCTGAGCCGCCAGTTCGCCACGGAAAGTGCGCCGCAGAGATAGCCCACCAGGATCAGCCCGGTGACTGTCCAGTGCGCCCAGAGCAGAATGCGCATCTGTCTGCCGGACTGCCCCTTATACTTGGGGTAGCAGCAGGTCGCCGCAACCGGCAGCACCGCCAAAATCAGCGCCGTGCCGATGCGGATCAGATTCATGACGCTCTCACCGGACATCAGCTTTTCGCCGGGAATATCTTCCAGCCCCAGCAGCGTCAGCCACGCCAGCGGCAGTTTCTGCAAATGCTCTGTCCAGGTGCTTTGGGCAGTCCAGTTGGAATAGGCATCCGCATAAGCCCCGGTGACGCCGTTTGCCCAGATGTTCCCCAGTTCCATGCCGGAGACAACTGCGATTCCCAGAGAGAGCAGCAACAGCAGCGCACGGGTGTTCTTCCAGTGGAGCAGCGGCGTTTTCCGATCCAGCAGCCGTTCCAGGAACAGCCCTGCCAGGATAGGCAGCGCAAAGATCGTCACCGCAGTGACCTGGTCGGTGCAGCAAAGCACGAAAAACAGGATCAGCGCAATAAATGTCAGAATGGAATGCACCCGTATTTTCCGGGTCTCCTGATGCACTGCCACCAGATTTTGCAGCCGGAACAACAGCGCCAGTCCGCAGAACAGGAACAGGATGCCCAAGCTATAATAGATGGTATGTCCCCAGAAGATCTCACGGAGCTTTTTGCTGGCGCTGAGAATCATGAGGAAGATCGCCGCTGTGGTACAAATCCAGCGATAGTCCCAGTGCATTTCCCGGAGCATCCAGCAAAGCACCGCCGTGAGCAGCAGGAAAAAGAGCAGCATCCCCAGCATATGGGTCGTCATGGACAGCCCGAAAAAGGGCAGAAACAGCAGCATCAGCAGGCTGCCGCCAAAGGGCAGCAGACAGGCGTAGGAAAAGTCCGGGCTGATAAGCTTTCCGCTGTCGAAGGTTGCCTTTGCCCAGTAGATCGTATCCGTACAGTCGGCGTGGAACTCGCCCTTTGCCGGACAGATGATGTAATACGCCACCAGTCCCAGCGCCACCACCAGCAGCACCGGCGGAAATACCATGCAAAAGCTCTCCCAGAACAGCTTTCCCAGCTGTTTTCTGGGAACGCTCTCCGGCACCGGCTCGGCGGAAATGGCAGCCGGTTCCAGGTCAGACGGTTTCAGCCCGTCCGGTTCGGTCGGCTCGTCCGGCGGCAGAACTGCATCCGGATTGGAAACGGCTATGGGTGTATCCGGTGTATCCGTATTCTCCGCCGGGCTTGTCTCCGGAACAGCGTCCTGCTCCGGCACAGTCTCCCACGGATGTTCTTGTTCGGTCATAGATCGCTCCTTTTCTCAGACAGAGGCAGTTCCGGTGAGTACTTCTGCCGGATAGTTCAGCTGTTCCGGTGTCCACGCCGCCATAATGGGCTGATACTCCCGTGCCATTGCCTTTGCGCCCTCCAGATCATGGGCAAGGTAGTTGCCGCACTCTTGGCGCTTGCCGCCGGGAATCTCTCCGGTGAAGTCCAGCACATATTGAAGTGTCTCCTGCACCAGGCGAATGGCATCTGCGCCGGAAACGGTATCCCGTGTGAGGAAATAGAACCCGGTGCGGCAGCCCATGGGTCCCACATAGACCACACCGTCCGACAGCGGCGTATTGCGCACATAGGTGGCAAAGAGGTGTTCGAAAGTGTGCAGGGCGTTGTCCTCCAGATAGTCGCCTGCCGGATTGTTGGGCAGTTTCATGCGCATATCATAGGTCACAACATCTCCGTCCACACGGGAAATGTACATACCGGGTTTCAGATAATCATGATTGATGGTAAAGCTTGTGATCTGTTTCATTGCAGTAACCTCCAGGGTCGTGATTCCGCACAGCACCGTGCGGTTTTTGGTTTCTTTCATTATAGCAAAATCGGGGCGATATTGTCAAGGAATCTTTGCGAATCAAATGCAAAAAACCGGGCTGCGTGGGCAGTCCGGTTTTGCAGGGTTGCTTAAAACTAGATGCTTATTCCGTACTCGGCAGTGATGTGATAATATGCACCAAAAACTGCATCAGTACAATCGCATCATTTGCACCGATCTCATCATCTCCATTGCAGTCTGCATTTTTCTGCGCCGTACTGTCCAGTGAAACAGCGCTGGCACAAGCCTTGTTCAGCAGAACCGCATCTGCGATATCGACTCTGCCGTCCTGGTTGACATCACCGATCAGATATTTTGCCTGTTCCAGATGATCTACAGTAAATGTTACTGTAATATTTTGCGTGACTGCGGTATCCTTTGAAAGATCGTTAATTCTTTTTCCCCAAGTATTGAGCAAATAAATTCTGGTAGAGCCTTTATCAACACCATAATATGCAGTATCAACTGCACCATCTGATGTAGAATAATCCACCTTTTTTCCGTCTACAAAAACAGAATCAATAGTTACCGATAAATTGGGGTATGTATCAGAGGTAATGAAATTATCATCTACCGAATCCAATTCCAGTATTAAATATTCAATCGTTTTTGTACCGTCTCCCGTAATATCCCAGGATGCAACATATTGTCCAGAACCTGTCAGCTGTGCAGCATGACTGATGATATTATCCGTGTTGCTTTCATTATTAACGCCCCAGTATTGATAAACGCCCATCTGTCCTTTTAATGCAGCCGTTCCCAAAACGCCGGTCGGGTTACTGGGAACTTCCAATGTAACAGAACTCATAGCGCCGTCATAGGAAACCACAATGGATGTGGTGCCTGCGCCCACGATCGTCACACAGCCGGAATTATCCACTGTTGCAACAGATGTATCGGTAGAGTACCAGATTCCTGCCCCGTCAGGTACATTGCTCACCAACAAGAAACGTTTTCCAACATACAGCAAATTCTGTGCCGGCGGCTCAATGGTGAGCGTTTTTGCGGTGGTTGTGGTGGTTGAAGCAGTTGTTAAAGAAGTCTGTGTTAGGCTGGTTGATGAACCATCGTCTTCGACAGTAAAGCTTGTTGAACTTCCTACAACCCAAACTTTAAGTCCATATCCAGGACCATTATAATGATAATCTCTAATTCCAATCGTAACGCTGCCAGTTCCAACAATTGTAACTGTTCCTGTATTATCTACAGTAGCAACAGACTCATTACTCGAGTACCATTGACAAAGCTCACTAGGAGCCTCGACTGAAAAGCTAAACTGGTCTCCAATATGTAAATCTAAATCAGGTGGGAGTAATCTCGTTCTATATACCATACAAACTTCTGTCGTTGTAGTTGTAGATGTAGCTAAAGGATCTATGACTGGAATTGTTTCAGAATCTGTTGTTGTAGTTTTTACATCAGTCGTTGTTGTGGCGGCAGTAGTAATGATGGGAGTAGTGGTAGTAGTTGTTGTTGTGGTGGTAGTTGTTGTTGTGGTGGTAGTTGTTATTTTGGGCAAAACATATTCTCCATCCCTGCATTTCACTGTTGTTCCACCTAAATAATCCGGACAAAAAGCACTCCATTCAGCATATGTTCCATTGTAGAAAATGCAATTTGACGTATCATAGTAGCTTCCATTTTTTACACAATAGAATGAGCCGTCTGTGCAAAGCACCGATGTACCAGGGTAAACCTTACACATAGAAAGATACTTTTCACAAGTTCCATTATACTGAACAATTACTTCACTGTGAATATCTCCAATTTTAGTAATTGTACTGGGAATAATCAAAATAGGCGGTCCCCAAGTGGTAGTGTCTTCGCTACGATTCAAATGGGATACTTGGATGTCCCCAATTTCAGTAACTGGAATATTATCTATCATTTCTGGAATTTCGACATTTCTGGAAAAGCGCCCTTCATAAAAAGATTTGCTAACAACCAAAGATTCGCCAACAACCGAAATATCACTATCATAATAATATTCATCGCTGTCAGTTGTACCAGTGGTAACCAGTATACATGATGTAGAAACAGATACTCCTGTGATCTTAATATGTTTATCAAGAGCAGCATCGTCTCCAGGAGCATCTTCATATGATTTTGTTAGAATGACATAGCTGATTGTAAAAGACCAGTCCATTTTCCATCCACAAAAATCATCTTTATACCCTCCTGTATAATACCTTGTTTCTGAACTAGTTTCCCCGCTTGCCGCAAAAACGTGTTCCTGCAGCATCAAAGCAGATTCCGGCAGCGCCCCTGTACCGACAAAGCACAGCACGCCGGCAACTGCTGCTGCGGCAATTTTTCGTAAAAAGCCCATACACAAATCCCTCTTTCTGTTTTTTTCACTGCCAGATACCGACAGTATCTATTCGTAATTATACCACGAAATATGCAAAATGTCAACCCATACGCAAAAAAGCCGTCACATACAATTTCGGTATGCGACAGCTTTTGTTTTTATTTATGCCTCGGTCGGTGTAGAGGATTCCCCGCTCTCTTCCGGCTTTTCCTCAGCCGGTGCAGCATCTCCGTTCTCCGCCGGTTCTGTTTCGGCAGTCTCTTCTGGTTCTGCCGGAACCTCTTCGAACTGTGCCGGATCCATCTTACCCTGCATCAGTGTCTCGAAGTCGTCCTTTTCGATCTTCTCGTGGATCATCAGATACTTCGCCAGCAGTTCCAGTTGATCCATGTGCATTTGCAGGATCGCCGTTGCCTTGTCGTATGCCTTTTCAATGATCTCACGTACTTCATCGTCGATCTCTCCGGCAACACGGTCAGAATAATCCCGGGACGAACCCAGGTCTCTGCCCAGGAAAACCTCGCTCTGGTCGTTGCCGTAGACCACCGGCCCCAGCTTTTCGCTGAAACCATAGCGTGTCACCATGCTCCGTGCCGTAGAAGTAGCACGTTCCAGGTCGTTGGATGCGCCGGTGGAGATATCGTCCAGCACCAGCTGTTCTGCCACACGTCCGCCCAGCAGGGTGATGATGTTCTCTTCCATTTCCTTCTTGGAAACAAAGCTCTTATCCTGCTCCGGCAGGGACATGGTATAGCCGCCTGCCATACCTCTGGGGATAATGGACACCTGGTGTACCTTATCCTGGTGGTCGCAGTAATAGGTGCAGACTGCGTGACCTGCCTCGTGGAAAGCGGTAAGGCGCTTTTCCTTGGGCGTCACCTTATGGGACTTCTTCTCCGGTCCGGCAATGACCTTGATGGTCGCCTCCTGGATCTCCTCCATGGTGATGGCTTTCTTGTCTTTCCGGGCTGCCAGCAGGCACGCCTCATTCACCAGGTTTTCCAGATCAGCACCGGTAAAGCCTACCGTCGATTTCGCAATGGTGGAAAGATCAACGTCCGGACCCATGCTCTTGGTCTTGGTGTGTACTTTCAGAATCTGCTCTCTGCCCTTGACATCCGGATAGCCCACCACGATCTGGCGGTCGAATCTGCCCGGACGCAGCAGCGCCGGGTCGAGGATGTCACGGCGGTTGGTGGCGGCGATAACGATGACGTTATCCTTTCCGGTAAAGCCGTCCATTTCCACCAGCAGCTGGTTCAGCGTCTGCTCCCGTTCGTCGTGTCCGCCGCCGATGCCTGTGCCACGGTGACGGCCTACAGCGTCGATCTCGTCAATGAAGATGATAGACGGTGCATTTTTCTTTGCCTGGTCGAACAGATCACGGACACGGGATGCACCCACGCCCACGAACATTTCTACAAAGTCCGAACCGGAGATAGAGAAGAACGGGCAGCCTGCCTCGCCGGCAACGGCTCTGGCAAGCAGTGTTTTACCAGTACCCGGAGGCCCCATCAGCAGGACACCCTTCGGGATGCGTGCGCCCAGTTCAGCGTACTTCCGGGGATTCTTCAAGAAGTCCACGATCTCTTCCAGCTCGTGCTTTTCCTCATCCGCACCGGCAACATCGGCGAAAGTCGCCTTTCGGGTGTTCGCCTGGTTCTTGATGTTCGCCTTGCCGAAAGAGGTATACTTGCCGCCGCCGTTTGCCTGCCGCATCATGAACACAAACAGGAGGATCATCAGCACCAGCAGTACCAGCGTAGGGATCAGCGTCAGCAGCCAGGAGGTGTCACGGATCTTGTAATAGTCCACCTGCAGCGGCTGATCCGGATGCTTTTCATTGTAGTCCTTGCGATAGGTCTCCGTATCCTGGCGGAACACGGAAACATTGGGGACATCATAGGTGAGCTTGTCGCCGTTTTCCAGGGTCAGTTTCAGTTCGCCGGAACCCAGATCCAGCGTGTATCCGGTGACCTCATAGTTGTCGAAGTACTTCATGATATCGGAATACTTCGTCTCCTTGCCGCCGCCTTTCATGCCGGTCAGCAAAAAGACCAGCGCACCGATCAGCACAACAAAAACGAGCAGATACGCTCCGATCCCACGGCCTTTCTTTGGTGTCAAATCAAATTCACTCCATTCTGTTGAAAAAGAGACGCAGCCCGGCGGTCTCACCGTTCCTGTCTCTATGTTGTTTCAAACCATTCCAGCACCAGCAACCGGCGTGTCTTTTCGTCCGGGCAGACTCTCGCCGCACAGCCCACACCCCGGACACAGACCACGCCCTCGCCGTCTGCCAGAATATACGCTGTACTGCGGCGCTCCGGCGGCAGATTCGCCTGGATCAGCTTTTTCACCGCAGAGGTAAACCCTCTGCCAGGGAGCTGCATCCGGTCGCCCGGCTGCCGGGGGCGCAGGAACATTTCACCTTTTATTTTATCATAATCCAGCAACTCATTTGCAGATTTTTTATGAACATTTTCGTTTTTTTCCAATTCTTCTGGGGATATCAGCTGTGCCGCAAGCACCCAGCCGGAGTCCAGCCGGGTCTCTCCCAACTGCACCCGTACCGGTTCCAGGATATCCCGGCGTTTCGGACAGGTCTCTATGGTCAGTCTGCCCGGTTTTCCCACGGCATAAACATCCCCGGACAAATTCCACCTGCCGCCCCGCCGGGTCAGCCGTTCCAGCCGTTCCAGCAAAGGCGCATCGCAGGAAAAACCGCATTCCTCCAGGAGCATGGCAATACAGCGAAACCGCAGCGCCGGATGCAGCTGTTCCAGCCCATCCAGGGTGTTTTCTGCGGTGTGACAACAGCGATACGCCGCCGCTGCCTGCTGTGTCAGAAAATCGTCCTCCCGGCGCAGACTCCGCAGAGTATAGGAAACCGTCCGCTCTGCCGCCGGGTTCAGCGCCTGCATTGCCGGAATGATATGGTGGCGTATCCTGTTCCGGGTGTAATCATCGGTCAGATTGGTGCTGTCTGTCACATAAGTCTGTTCCAGCGCCGCCAGGTATGTCTCCACCTGTTCCCGTGTGATGCGCAGCAGCGGACGGAGAAATCTGCCGTTTCTGGGTGGAATCGCCGTCAGTCCGTGGAGACTCGCCCCACGCACCATCCGATGCACCAGGGTTTCCAGGTTATCCGACGCAGTATGCGCCGTGGCAATCCAGTCTGCCTGCACCTGTGCAAACGCCTCATAGCGGCACATCCGGGCAGCCAGTTCCTCAGAGCATTGTTCCGCCGCTGCCCTCGCCGCCGCATTCACGTCCAGCACTGTCAGACGCACGCCCAGCGCCGCACAGAGCCGCCGGCAAAACTGCGCATCCCGGTCGCTCTCTGCGCCACGGAGGTGGTGGTTCACATGAACCGCCGTGACCGTGATTCCCAGACGCTGCCGCAGTTCCAGCAGACACCGCAGCAGGCAGACACTGTCTGCGCCACCGGAAAGCGCACAGCACACTATCTGCCCCGGCAGTACACAGTCCAGTTCCCGGAGCTGTTCCAGCACCGCACGGGGCAGTGCATCAGCCCTCATTGCGCATTTCCGCATTGGAGAACCGTGTGAACTGACCATCCCAGACCAGCTGGATGGTGCCGGTCTCGCCGTGACGGTTCTTGGCGACGATACACTCTGAAATGTTCGGTGTTTGGCTTTCCTTATTATAATAAGCGTCCCGGTAGAGGAACATGACAATATCTGCATCCTGCTCGATAGAACCGGATTCACGCAGGTCGGACAGCATGGGGCGCTTATCGGTACGGCTCTCCGGTCCACGGGACAGCTGGGACAGCACGATCACCGGAATATCCAGCTCTTTCGCCATGATTTTCAGCTGACGGGTGATCTCGGAGATGATAAGCACACGATTATCCGTCCGCAGGGTCGAACCCATAAGCTGGAGATAGTCGATGACCACCAGCCCCAAATTCTTCATCCGGCGCAGCTTTGCCTTGATCTGCTGCACGGTCACGCTTGCGGTATCGTCAATGTACATGGGCAGTCCGCTGAGTACACCGGCACTGGTGGCGAGCCGCACCCAGTCCTCGTTGGTGAGAAAGCCGCTGCGCAGCTTGTTGGAATCCACCAGCGCCTCGGTGGAGAGCATACGGGTGGCAAGCTGTTCCTTAGACATTTCCAGGGAGAAAATCGCCACTTCCTTATCCCCACGCCGTGCCACGTTGGTGGCGATGTTCAGTGCAAAAGAGGTCTTTCCCATACCCGGACGGGCTGCGATCAGCAGCAAGTCCGACTTGTTCAGACCGGAGGTAATGGTGTCCAGATAGGTGAATCCAGTCTTTGCGCCCAGATACTTTTCCTTGTCCGGTCCGGCAATTTTACCGATGCGGTCATACGCCTCACAGATGGCGTCCCCGATCTTCGCCAGCCCCTGCACATCTCTGCCCTGCCGGATGTCGAAGATGCGCTGTTCTGCCGCATCCATCAGTGTTTGTGCGCTCTCCTCGCCGGACTGGATGTCCTGGAGAATGCCACGTGCCGCATATGCCAGGCAGCGGATGTAATATTTTTCTGCCACGATCTCGCAGTAGCGCTCGATGTTGGACACCGACGGGACAATGTTCACCAGCGCCGCCAGGTAGTTTCTGCCCTCAGCGGCGGTCTCGAACACCTTTCGCTCTACCGCAGCGTTCAGCACCGTGATAACGTCTGCCTTTTCTCCGGATGTGAACATCTGGAAAATGATCTGGAACAGTTCCTTGTGCTGTTCGTTGAAAAAGCTCTCCGGGCGAATCGTCTCCAGAACCACCGGCAGCACGCTGGAATCCAGCAGGATTGCACCCAGAATGGTCTGTTCTGCCTCCAGACTAAAGGGCAGCTCTGCGCTTTCGTTAGGCGTATAGGATGTATCTGCCATGAAAAAACCTCCTAGGGAAAAACAATGCGGGTACGCTTTCACATAGAAAATCCCTTTTCAAATAAGTCCCCCTTGAAAAGGGGGATGTCAGCGTAAGCTGACAGGGGGATTATTCCCTCAGTCACACCTACGGTTTGCCGGCTCAGCACATCCCATAGATGTCCTGTTTGAAAAGCCTGCTATACCACCTTTTTTCAGAATGACAATTTGAAAACATATTTCCATGCGTCACTTCGTCCCGCATTGCTGAAAATTCAAATGAATATCACGGTTATTCCTCGACAACCTCAACTGTCACCTTTACAGAAATGCCGGTGTACAGGCGGATGTCAGCCTCATAGCTGCCGAAATTCTTGATGTCGGACTTCAGGCTGATCTTCTTCTTGTCGATCTTGCAGCCGAACTGCTTTTCAATGCACTCTGCGATCTGTGCCGCAGTCACTGCGCCGAACAGTCTGCCGCCGTTGCCTGCTTTTGCAGCTGCGTGGACGGTCTGTCCCTTCAACTTGTCCGCAATTGCCTGGGCATTCTGCTTTTCCACGTCGATCTTGTGGGCTGCAGAAGACTGCTTTCCGGAAAGTTCCGACAGATTCTGCGGGGTTGCCTCAACTGCCAACCCCTTTTTCAGCAGCATATTCCGTGCGTATCCGTCAGAGACGTTCTTTACTTCGCCCTTTTTGCCGGAGCCTTTTACGTCCTGCATAAAAATAACTTTCATGGTTCTCTCTCCTTCTATTGTAATTTCGCTGTAATCAGCAGAAATGGATTCCTAAGAAAAACTGTACTGCCCTAATTCTCATTTTCCTGCGCCTCCAGAATCAGCAGCAGCTGTTCCTTTGCCTCCTGAATGGTACAGCCTTTGAGCTGCGTTGCCGCCATGGTCTGGTGACCACCGCCGCCCAACTGTTCCATGATGACCTGTACGTTGACATTGCCCATGGAACGGGCGGAAATGCCCACGCCGTTTTCCTCCAGATACAGCACAAAGGACGCCTCCACGCCCTGGATGCTCAGCAGTTCATCTGCCGCCTGGGATGCCAGCACACGGACGTTTTTGTCCTGGAGCTTGACCGCAGAAATGGCGTTGTTCCGGTACAGTTCGGCGTGCGCCACGATCTGCGCCCGCATGGAGTACATGGAAATGGTATTGGAAAACAGCGTTTTGACCTGGATGGTATCTGCGCCGATCTTCCGCAAATATGCCGCCGCCTCGAATGTCCGCACACCCGTGCGCATGACAAAGTTCTTGGTGTCCAGCATGATCCCGGCAAGAAGTGCGTCGGCATATGCCGCAGAGATCTTCGTATCCAGCCGGAAATACTGTATGATCTCCGTCACCATTTCCGATGCGGAGGACGCATAGGGTTCGTGGTGGAAAATCACCGCATTTTCGATGAAATTCACGTTTTTCCGGTGGTGGTCGATGACGATGACATACCGTGCCGCATGGTACAGATCCACACTTTCCAGGATGTCCTTGTTGTGGGTATCCACGATAATCAGCAGGCTGTTGTCGGTGACCTGCGCCAGGGCATCCACCGGCTCGATAAACTGGGGACCGTCCGGACACTGCTGCATCCGGTCAATCAGCTGGGTGGCAAGACAGCTCTGCCGGTTCACCACCACATACGCCGGTTTCTGCATGAGCCGCACCGCACCGGCGAGACCGCAGGCAGAACCGATGGCGTCCAGGTCTCCGAAACGGTGTCCCATCAGAAATACCTGGTCGGAATTCTCGATGAGTTCCTGCATGGCGAGGGCAATGGAGCGTATCTTGGTCTTGGACTTTTTCTCCACGCCCTTGGATGCGCCGCCAAAGAAACAGAATCCGTTTTCCGTCTTGACTGCCGCCTGGTCGCCGCCTCGTCCCAGTGCCATATCCAGCGACTGACGGGCAAACTTTTCGCTTTCCGCCAGCGTAGAGGCACCGTCGCCGACGCCGATGGAAAAGGTAATGTGCATCCGGTCGTTGACCCGTATCTGGCGAGCCTCGTCCAGCACGTGGAATCGGTTGTTCATGATCTCGTGCAGATGCCGGGACTCCATCACGGCGTAGAACAAATCGTTCTCCACCTTACGGATAACGCCGTCTGTCCCCTGCATAAAGTCCTCCAACACACGCTCCACCTCGGCGGAGACCTGTGCCTTTTCGCTCTCTCTGGCATACTGCAGCAGATCGTCATAGCTGTCGATGACCAGCAGCAGCACACAGGGACGGGAATTGGTCTGTTCATGCTGCAAACGCAGAATGTCGGTGATTTCAAGGAACTGCACCGCAATGATCTCCTGCTGATCCCGGACGCTGGACACGGCGTGTACCCGATAGCTCAGCCCATTATGTTCCATCAGCAAGTCCCGGTTCTGATCCAGTGCAGCCAGATTCAGATGGATCACGTCCTGGACGGAGCGTCCCTGGACAGAGCGGCTCGCCGCAAAACGGGACCGGAATATCTCATTGCACCACAAGATCTCGCCGGTGCGCATCGCCAGAATCACAGGAACGGTCATGCTTTGCAGCGCTGCCATGCCTGCGCCCTCGATCTCGCCACGGATCGCCGTATTTTGCAGCCGTTCTGCCCGGCGCAGCCAGATCCACTGGACACACAACAGGATTCCCAGCAGCAGGATCACCAGAAACTGCACGGTCAGAAACCGCTGCGGCACTCGTTTCAGCACCACACAGAAGAGCGGCACAAGAATGCTGATGAACCACAGAATCCACGTGGCGATCATTACCCCATACTTTCGTTTCATGCTGTATTCTCCTTTGCAGACAGCCGTTTTTTCGGAGGCGGCTGCCCTCAAAAGCCTTTTACACAACAAAAATCAAAATGATTTTCTTGCTTTGACAGGCAATTATACTTCCATGATGATCGGCAGGATCATCGGACTGCGCTTGGTCTTTTCATAGATGAAGTCGGACAGAACATCACGCAGCTTGGTTTTCAGCGTTCCCCATTCTTTCAAATCACGGGCATTGCAGTTGTCCAGCACACGGGTCAGCACACTGCGTGCCTCGTCCATCAGTTCTTCCGATTCCCGGACATAAACAAAGCCACGGGAGATGATATCCGGGCCGGCAACCACAGCATTTGCCGCACGCTCAATGCCGATCACCACAATAATCAAGCCGTCCTGTGCCAGATGCTTACGGTCACGCAGCACGATAGAACCGACATCGCCCACACCCAGACCGTCTACCATAACACGGCCTGCCGGCACCTGGGAAACAATGCGCATGGAATTGCCGTCCGTTTCGATCACATCGCCGATGCTGGCAATGATAATGTGGTCGTCCGCCATGCCCATGGACTTTGCAATCTCGGCGTGCTTGATGAGGTGCTTATATTCTCCGTGAACCGGGATAAAGAACTTCGGTTTCGTCAGCGCCTGGATGAGTTTCAGCTCTTCCTGGCAGGCGTGACCGGAGACGTGTACCTCGTACATGGATTCATAAATGACCTCAGCGCCGGACTTCATCAGCTCATTGACCACACGGGTCACAAATTTTTCGTTGCCCGGAATGGGTTTTGCCGAAATGATGATAAAGTCGTTGGGTGTGATAGTCACCTTTCTGTGGCTGTTCATTGCCATACGGGTTAGCGCCGAAAGCGGTTCACCCTGGCTGCCGGTAGTGACCAGCACGATCTTTTCGTCCGGATAGCGGCTCATTTCGTCGATGTCGATGAGCATTCCCTTCGGTACTTTCAGATAGCCCAGTTCCGTCGCCTTTTCAATGACATGAACCATGCTGCGTCCGAATACGGCAACCTTTCTGCCGTAGTTTTTCGCCTGGTCGATGATCTGCTGCACCCGGTGTACATTGGAAGAAAACGTAGCAATAATGATGCGCCGTCCCTCTGCACGCTTGAACAGCTTTTCAAAGCTGCCGCCTACGGTGCGCTCGGAACAAGTGAAACCGGTGCGCTCTGCGTTGGTGGAGTCTGCCATCAGCGCCAGCACCCCACGGCTTCCCAGCTCGCCGAACCGTGCCAGGTCGATGATCTCATCGTCAATGGGCGAAAAGTCTACCTTAAAGTCGCCGGTATGGACGATGATGCCTGCCGGTGTATGGATTGCCATGCCCACTGCGCCGGGGATGGAGTGGTTCACCTTAATGAATTCCACCGCCATGCAGCCCATCTTTACGGTGGTGCGTGGTTCGATCTCGATTAGTTTTGCCTGTTTCAGCAAGCCGTGTTCCTCCAGCTTGCCCTCGATCAGACCCAGGGTCATGCGTGTGCCGTAGATCGGCACGTTGATCTTTTTCAAAAGGTATGCCAGACCGCCGATGTGGTCCTCGTGTCCGTGGGTGATAACGATGCCACGAATCTTATCCTTGTTGCCCTCCACATAGGTGAAGTCCGGGATGACAATGTCTACACCAGGCATATCCATATCCGGGAATGCCAGACCGCAGTCCAGGATAAACATATCGTTGCAGCACTCGAATACGGTCATATTCTTACCGATCTCGTTGAGACCGCCCAGGGGAATGATACGCACCGGAGTGCGTTTCTGCCGGGACTGACGGGACTGCTGTGTGCCGTTGTTGTTTCTGGGACGGCTGCTGTAGCGGCGGTTTCCGCCGGACTGACGCTCGCCGCCGTTGTTCTGCGGCCGGGGTCTTGCGCCGTGATTCCGCTTGCGGGGCTGCGGATTATTTCTTACTTCTCTTACCTGTTCTGTTTCGTTAGCCAAATAAATATCCTCACTTTCTCACGTGGGGACAGCACGATCACCAAGACGCATCCGTGCTATGCCGGATGTTCTGTCTGGCATGGATGAAATTGTATTTTGATCCTGTCCTTTTCCAAGCCGTTGTCTCTCGTTCTGCCGGAAAAGGCACGCAGACCGGTTCCCATAAAAATACACAAGCATTTCTCGGAACACGCTCGAAATAACGTCCGGACAGGGTCACACCCTTTCCCGGATTCCTGTCACACCTGCCGGAGCGGCGGTGCATTTTTCCTCTGCCCGATGGCTGTCCCCGGAAAGCTGCCTTTTACGCCGTACAGCTTTCTCGGATTCTGACGGAAATTTCAAAAGGCACGCCCATAAGCGCTGCACGCAGCTTGTGTGCAGGCTTCGCCTGGCGTTTTCTGAATTCCGGTCACATATAATAATATAAATCAATAGATACGGCCTGCTGACAATTCACGTCCGTCAGACAGGCAGCAGAGCATCTGCAAAAAAATCCAGTTTTCCCGTACTTTGCAGAAACTGCTCAAAAAAGTATTTCATGCAGAAGGCCCGTGGTTGCTCGGAGCTTCTGATTTGTCCGGAATCTGACGCACACCACCGCTTTCTGCGGTCCCGCCGGTATGCTCCCGGATTCCTTCTTCACGCACAACAATACATAGTTTTATTATACGATTTTCCACACACAATGTCAATGGCATTTCCGGAAAATTTGCAATTTTGCCAATTCTGCATGACCCATTCTTCTGAAATTCGGCAATTATAGCAGGTTTCCGCCGGATTCGCCGCTGTTCCGTCAGCCATAGATTTTTCCTATGGGATAGAGCTGGAAATTGCCATCTATGCAGACGCAACAAAATGTGGTATAATAATATCATCTTTTTTATCATAAAAATACAACACAACGGAGGAATTTATCATGCAGCCATGCAATCCGAACGCAAAACTGGAAACCAAATGTTTACACGCCGGCTATACCCCGAAAAACGGCGGTCCGGGAACTGTCCCCATCGTACAGAGTACCACCTATCGCTTTGACAGCACCGAAAAGGTGGCAGAGCTGTTCGATATGCCCATGGAGCCTATGTACTCCCGTTTCGCCAACCCCACCTGCGACGCTGTCGAGCAGAAGATCGCAGCCCTGGAAGGCGGCGTGGGCGCAATGCTCACCTCCAGCGGACAGGCAGCGTCTCTGCTGTCCGTGCTGAATCTGTGCAGCGCCGGCGACAGCATTGTTTCCGTCTCTACCATCTACGGCGGCACAGTGAACCTGTTCGGAGTTACGCTGAAACGGTTCGGCATCGAGTGCATCTGGGTCGATCCCCTGGCAGATGAGGAGACAATTTCCCAGGCGATCCAGCCCAACACCAAGCTAATCTTCGGTGAGACCATCGCCAATCCGGCGCTGACCGTGTTCGACATCGAAAAGTTCGCCAAGATCGCCCATGCGCACCAGATCCCGCTGATCGTGGACAACACCTTTGCTACCCCAATCCTCTGCCGTCCCATCGAGTTCGGTGCGGATATCGTCATCCACTCCACCACCAAGTACATGGACGGTCATGCGCTCCAGTGCGGCGGCGTGATCGTGGACGGCGGCACATTCGACTGGGAAAAGAGCGGAAAGTTCCCGGATTTCACTGAGCCGGACGAAAGCTATCACGGCGTGGTCTACACCCGGGAGTTCGGCAAAATGGCATACATCATCAAGGCGAGAATGCAGCTGATGCGTGACTTCGGCTGCTATCCGGCGGCACACTCCGCATTCCTGCTGAACCTGGGACTGGAGACTCTGCCGGTACGGATGAAGCAGTACTGCGAAAACGCCATGACTGTGGCAAAAATGCTGAAAGAGTCCGACAAGATCGCATCGGTGACCTATCCCGGTCTGCCGGACGACCCGTACCACAAGCTGGCAGAAAAGTATTTGCCGGACGGCACCTGCGGCGTTATCTCCATCTCCATCAAAGGCGGCAGAGAGGCAGCCGTCCGGTTTATGGATGCGCTCCAGCTGGCGTCCATCGAGGTACACGTGGCAGACATCCGCACCTGCGTGCTGCACCCGGCATCGGCGACTCACCGCCAGCTCACCGAGGAACAGCTGAAAGCTGCCGGAATCGACGGCGGTCTGATCCGCATTTCCGTCGGTCTGGAAAACATCGGCGATATCACCGCCGACCTGAAACAGGCGCTGGAACAGGTCTGATCTTCGCCACTCTGAAAATTTTTGCCGCATAAACGCCAAAATTCCGGATGTCGGGGCTTGTATTTTCTTTGAAAACATGGTATAATAAGAATGTAAACCACATCTGTGTTTTCTGCCGCCGACCCGCAGAACTTCCAGATCACAACAGACACAAGGTGTCGGAGAAAAGAGGTATCGACATGAAAGGAACCATCATTGCTGCAATGATCGCAGCCGCAGCTGCAGCCTCTGCTGCAACTGTATTTGCACTGAAAAAAGCACACGACAAGAGACTGGACAAGGCCTGCAACTGTGACGACCTGCCGGAAGGCGGATGCTGCTGCACAGACGAGGACGAAGATGACGATATCTGTCTCTGCGACACACCGGAAGAAACTGCCGACGCAGAAGAGACTGCGGAGGACGGCGAGGAAACCACAGAGGACGCTGCCGCTGCATCCGGCTGCTGTGCAGATGGTGTCTGCACCTTCGGTTCGGATGACGATGCCGCAGACCAGCCGGCACAGCTCCATATGCCGGAAGCTGACGAAGACAGCGATACCGACGAAACCGAAAAAGAGGACTGAGTTTCCAACACTTTGTCCTGCATAAAGCAAAAGCACTCCTGCGGCATTTCGCTGCGGAAGTGCTTTTTTTGTTTTGTATGCCCATTCAGCGCTGTTCCCGGCGGAGCGGCAGGCGAAACAGTACGCATACAGCCAGCCCCTGCCCTTTGCCGGGAGACGTGTTTCCGGTTCCTGCTCCGGATAGAGTTTCACCAGGGTCACCCGTTCCGCAGTCACTGCGGCGAAAAACGAAATGAAATGGCGCTTTGTCATGGGATGCGCCATGCGGACGTAATACTCCCCGTCCATAGGCGTAACGATGATGTCATGCGCCGTGTCCGGTTCTTCGGGTTCCAGCGGCGGCAGCAGAATGCCGCAGCAGTGGAAAGCGCCCTCGCCGGCGGCAGAGATCACATTGCCGCAAACCGGGCAGACGTAAAACCGGGTTTTCAGCATATTACCGGTGCGGTTCTGGTTCACGATCTCTGTCCCGGAAAACAGCTCCGGCACGGAGACGTGCAGCGCCTTTGCCAGCGGCTCCAGCAGCATAATATCCGGCAGCCCTTTTCCCGTCTCCCACTTGGAAACGGTCTTGTCGCTGATATACAGCAGATCCGCCAGCTGTTTCTGCGTCATGCGGCGTTTTTCCCGGAGCATCTGGATGGTCTGTCCGGTCACATAGGGATTCATAAGCGTTTCCTCCTTTGGTTTGTCATGCGTCGATCGACTGTATCCAGTATAACAGAGTTTTCGCCGCTTGGCAACCTGCGCTGCGTGGAGTGGCAAAAAAGCGCCCTGCGGCAAACGCAGAACGCCTTTTGAAATATCAAAAACTTTACGCTTATTTAGCGAGGACTTCCTCCCAGGACACATCCTTGCCGACGCCGTGGAGCGCCACGTAATACATCATATAGAATACGTCCGTAGAGTCCACCTTGTCGCTGCCGTCTACATCGGCGGCTGCGATCTGTTCCTGTGTCAGACCGCCGGGGTTTCCTACGGCAACATTCGCCACGTAATACATGGTGTAGAAAATGTCGGTGGAGTCGACTTTTCCGCTGTTGTCCAAGTCGCCGAAAGTATAAGCTGCAAATTGAATCCCGTGTTCCTTTGCGTAAGTTTCGGCAAAAGAACCGGTATGACCATAAATAATCAGATTATCGCAGTTATCAAAAGCACTGTCTCCAATACTTGTCACGCTGTCCGGAATGACAATTTTCGTCAAGCCGGTAGAGTCACGAAAAGCATAATCGCCAATACTGGTTACGCTGTCCGGAATGGTGACTTCCGTCAAGCCGGTACAGCTGCGAAAAGCATAATCGCTAATACTGGTTATGCTGTCCGGCATGGTGACTTTCGTCAAGCCGGTACAGCCGTCAAAAACATAATCGCCCATGCTTGTTACGCTGTCCGGAATGGTGATCTCTGTCAAGCTGGTGCATCTGTAAAAAGCGCTGTCTCCAATGCTTGTTACGCTTTTCGGAATGGCAATTGCCGTCAGACCGGTACAGCTGTCAAAAGCGCCGCCTGCGATGCTTGTCACGCCGTCTGGTATCGTAACGCTCCCGGTACAAGTCGTTCCATCAATCAAAGTTCCATTGAGGATAACAAGCGGATTTTCCTCTTGCTTGGCTGTAAGCCACGGCGTATCCGTAAAAACAAATCCTTCGATGTTCGTCACGCTGTCTGGAATGGTAATTTCGGTCAAGCTGGTACAGCTGTAAAAAGCACTGTCGCCAATACTCGTCACACGATCCGGAATCGTAATTTCCGTCAAGCTGGAACAGCCTCGAAAAGCGCTGCTCCAAATACTCGTTACACTATCTGGAATGGTAATTTCCGTCAAACTGGTACAACCGTAAAAAACGCTGCCTTCAATACTGGTTATACCATCCGGAATAACAATTTTCTTCAAACTGGTACAGCCGCAAAAAGCACCCACTCTGATATTCGTTACACTGTCCGGTATGGTGATTTCGGTCAGACTGGTACATTTGTAAAAAGCACCGCTGTAAATTTTTGTCACACCGTCTGGAATGACGATTTCCGTCAAGCTGGCACAGCCATAAAAAGCGTTGTTTTCAATACTCGTTACGCTGTCTGGTATGGTGATTTTCTTTAAGCTGGTACAGCCGGAAAAGGTCTGAAATCCAACACTTGTTGCGCCGTCCGGTATTGTGATTTCGGTCAAACCAGTACAGCCGTAAAAAGTACCGTCTCCAATACTTGTCACGCTGTCCGGTATCGTGATCTCTGTCAGACTGGTACAGTCACGAAAAGCATTGTCTCCAATACTCGTTACACGTTTCCCGGCAATCTCTGCCGGAATTTCGACAGATGCAACATCCATATTGCATCCGGTAATTTCAATTTCGCCTGCATTTATCACATCATAGGACAGGCTTCCATAAGTACCTTCTTCTGCACTTGCCGACAGCACACCCACGCTCCCCGGCATATTCAGCGAACCGGACACACCTATACCGCCCAGACAGAGTACGCCGGCTGTGAGTGCCGCAAGCGATTTTTTCCATAACTGCATTTTTGCTCCTCCATATCGTTTTCACAAAATAGAATATCGTTATTATACCATATATCAGGCACAACAGTCAACAATTTATCCGCATTTTCCACGCAAATCAATCTGTGTTCCAAGGAGAAAAAACCTCTGTCACTTCATGGCATCTTCCCTTTTTGGGCAACTTCTTTTCCGCACACAAAAAAGCGTCCTGCAAACACAGAACGCCTTTTTCGATGGATTTGTAGATTTTACGCTTACTTGGCGAGAACTTCCTCCCAGGACACATCCTTGCCCACGCCGTGGAGCGCCACGTAGTACATCATATAGAACACGTCCGTGGAGTCCACCTTGCCGCTGCCGTCCACATCGGCGGCTGCGATCTGTTCCAGGGTCAGACCGCCGTCATTGCCTACGGCAACGTTGGCGATGTAGAGCATGGTGTAAAAGATGTCGGTGGAGTCAATGCCGCCGCTGCCGTCTACGTCACCCCTGAGCAATCCGCCGATCAGAGCAAATCTGATGTTGTTTTCGGCTGCGTATTTCTGGGCGTAAGAGCGGGCGTAACCATAAATAGTGAGGTTGTTGCAGCCGGAAAAGGCAGATTTTTCAATGCTTGTCACGCTGTCCGGTATCGTGATCGAGGTCAGCTTTTTACAGTCGGAAAAAGCACTCTCTCCTATGCTGGTCACGCTGTCTGGTATCTCGATTTCAGTCAGGCTACTACAGCCGGAAAAGGCATTACTTCCAATACTTGTCAAGCTGTTCGGCATCGTGACTTCGGTCAGACTGGTACAGAAAGAAAAAGCGTCCGCTCCAAGAATCGTCACACCGTCCGGCATCGTGATCGTGGTCAGACTGCTGCACTTATAAAAGGCATCTAAGCCAATTCTCGTCACGCTGTCCGGTATCGTGACCGCAGCCAGACTGTTACAGCCAGAAAAAGCACTTCTTCCAACACTCGTCACCGGTTTTCCAGCGATCTCCGCTGGAATCTCTACAGCCGTAACTTCTTTTTCACAACCAGTAATTCGAATTTCGACTGCATCGATCACGTCATAATACAAATCTCCATAAGTACCGTCGTAAAAATATGGCACATCTGCACTCGCCGGCAGTTCCACGCCAGACAGTCCCACACTGCCCAGACAAAGCAAGCCAGCAGTCAATGCCGCCAACCCTTTTTTCCACAATTTCATTTTTCTTCCTCCATATCATTCTTAGGGCAATACCGCACAAAGATTGTGCGACAGATGCGTTGTCAAATTTTTCGTCAGATGGAACAAAAAGCGGAGTGAATACTTGCTGTATTCACGAGCATTTTTGTGAAATGTGACGGGACTTTGCAAACACATGGCGTGCAAAGTCGTCAGACGCTCTTTGTGTGGTATTGCCTTATAGTCATACTCTTTCATTCCTGCCTGTTTTTATTGACATTTTTGGAAATCACAAAAGTCAGAATAACAAGCACAAGTGGAAAAATACAGCCTGCAAGCACGCCCTTGTGAATATCATCTCCTGCACTTTGTGAAATGTTTCCTACGATACCCGGACCTATTGCACCGCCAAGGTCGCCTGCCATGGCAAGAAGGGCAAACATTGCTGTGCCGCCTGAGGGCATTTTCCCCGAACAGATGCTTATGGTTCCAGGCCACATAATTCCAACGGAAAAGCCGCATATTATACAGCCTGCAAGCCCAAGCATGGGAATATCCGACAGGGAAGCAACAAGATAGCATATCAGGCAAAGCATGCCTGAGCCTATCATAAATTTTATTAGGTCAAGCCTGTCGCCGTATTTTCCATACAGTGAGCGACTTATTCCCATAGTCACCGCAAACAGGCAAGGCCCGGCAATATCTCCCATAGCCTTTGAAAGATCCAAAGCAGATTCCGCAAATGCAGATGCCCACTGTGCCATTGAAAGCTCCGACGCTCCCGCACATATCATCAGCAGTATGGAAATAATGAACACGGGGGTTTTTAAAAGATTTCCGATACTCATACCTTGCCCGTCCTCGGCAGGGTGTTCAATGGGACAGGTGATGAAATTAAACATATTATACAGCGGAATTATTGCCCAGATACAAGCAAGCCATTTCCAATTGCCTATACCGAACACCGAGAAAAATACTGTGGAAAGCAGGATAACTCCTACCGAGCCCCAACAGTAAAAGGAATGGAGCAAACTCATTGCCGCCTCTTTATGCTCAAAGGGACAGGATTCAACGATAGGGCTGACAAGCACCTCCGTAAGACCGCTGCCCACCGCATATACAATTGTGCTGATGATTATTCCCATAAACGGGTCGGGCATTATCTGAGGAAGAAACGCAAGTCCCAGAAGTCCTGCTGCCGAAAACAGCTGAGAACCCACAACGCATCTGCGGTAGCCTATTCTGTCCGCAAACTTTGCACAGAGAATATCCACAATAAGCTGGGTGATAAAGAAAACGGATGATATGAGCGCAATTTTTCCGAGAGGGATATTGTAAACATTGTGGAATGTGAGAAATAGCAGCGGTGCAAAATTTGCTGTAATAGCTTGTGTAACAAATCCAAGATAACAGGCAATAAGAGTTTTTCTGTAATTCATCTTGACGTTCCTTTCGCTTTTTGATATAATTGTATCATATCATAACAAACGGCATATTTCAATGTACAATATCACATTTTTATTACACTATATCGCAAAAATGGAGGATAAATTTGAAAAACCTAAACGACGGCTACGCAAAGATCATCACTGACGAAACTCTTCGTGAAACCATAAGTCACGGCAGTGAGGAATATCCCTTTCGATATTATTATGAGGATATATGGCTCTTTGACCTGCACTGTATTGACTGGCACTGGCACCCCGAGGTTGAGTTTGTGCTTGTAGAAAATGGGACGGCAGATTTTTTTGTGGGCAGCAGCAGATATGTACTTAACACAGGGGAAGCAATTTTCATCAACACACAGGTGATACATCGGTTTGAGAGCAGCGAAAGTACAATTATTCCCAATATGGTCTTTTCTCCGCTTCTGATAGCCGCAGAAAACAGTTTGATATACCGCAAATATATAAAGCCTGTGCTTATGTCCTCAGTTGAATGCCTGATAATATCGCCGACAGATGAAAAGCAATGTGAGATGCTTGATACAATGCGAAACGTGTTTGCCATACAGGAATCGAAAAGCATATCCGAACTGAAAACAACCGAACTTATTATGAAGCTATGGGGGCAGATTTACGAAAGCATAAGTTGGAACGACACTCAAAACATAAACAAAACCTCCGCACAGGCACAAGCACAGCTGCAGATAATGATGCAGCATATCCACAAAAACTATTATCGTCGGATAACCTTGGAAGACATTGCAAGATCTGTTTCTATAAGCAAAAGCAGTGTGCTGAATATTTTTAAAAGCTATCTGCATACATCGCCCATTAATTATGCTCTGGAATATCGTTTGAAGCGTGCTGCCAAGTTTCTTACGGAAACTGAAAACAGCGTTTTCGTTATAGCTCAGACAGCAGGCTTTGAAAATGTGGGATATTTTTGCCGCAAATTTAAGGCACTCTATGGAATGACGCCTAAGGAGTACAGAAATCACAGGCGGTCGGAACGGAAATAATAAAAAGCAAATGACTTGCTGCGATTGGCAGTGACAAATCCTTTGCCTATTTTATTTTAAGGCAATACCGCACAAAGAGCGTCTGGCGACTTTGTACGGTATTGCCTTAAAAGTTTTTTTGGTCCTGCAGTTTTTTGATTTTATCCATATAGATCTTACGTT
>ERZ840057.1109-NODE-1109-length-24248-cov-5.860993_pt1 | contig 24248 bp, 17 predicted proteins | sample MGYA00519907_ERZ840057 | MGnify/ENA primary metagenome ERZ840057 (study PRJEB31850, sample SAMEA3708862) | human gut metagenome | biome: human gut; feature: human-associated habitat; material: faeces | place: China | collected 2014 ...
GGGGCTTTTCCTCATGAAAAAACCAATATCTTATATAATCATCAAGAATTATCCCAACAGCGGATAAAAAGAACCAAGCGATTGTGAATGGTAAGCAAATGATGCCCATTATATTAAAAGGCATAGAAGAGTAGTCCCACATTGGATTTCCTAGAATAAGAAGTAAATATCCTAATAGAAACTCAACAGCTGTAGCAACTATTGAACCAAACAACATTTGCTTCCAGAATGGAGTGTCCCATGAATATATTTCATTAAATTCTCCAATAAGAACGAACAGCATACCACCACAACAAGCCATTGCTATATAAGAATATCCTCTGAATAAAACCTCGATTCCGTAATAGATACTTCCACCAATTAAAAACAAGCAAACGTATTTGAAGAACACTTTCATTGTTTCTTTTAATGTTTCTTTCATCCAGATCACCATCCAATCTTATTTAGCTGTTTCTGCTGTTTCTTCCGTAACTTTCTTTAATCCGGCTTTAATAAGGATTGCATCCATAACTGCCTGTCCTTGTGCAAGAGCAGCTTTCATAGATTCTGAGATCTTACCTTCGACTGCCTGACCGTAAGTAACTGCTTTGATTTGCTCTTTGGAGTTTAAACCACGAACCAAACTATGTAGTGCATTGATATATGTGGTGTGATACAAAAGATTTGTCTGTAATGCGACATAAATCTGCACTAACTCCTGCCAGGAATAAAGCGTACATTCACAACCATCTGCATGATAAGGAACATCCATCTGTGTTGCCATTGCAGTGTCAAACAGAGTTTTTAAGTTTCTTTGGTCTTCATCCTTATAGGAAAAGTGCTGTTTTCCTTTAGACGTTTCCACATCCATACCGTTTATAATTGCTTCGTTACAAGTTGCATCTAATTCCATTAAATGTCTTGTACGGAACTCATCAACACTCATTTGTTCTTCATTTACAGTTGGATTGATCTGTTCCTGTAATTTTTCAACCTTTTCTTCAAGAGATTGATTTTTCAACCGGAGTGTAATTGCGTCTTCTCCAAGACTATTCATTGTTGTCCCTAAACTGATATAATTCAGCTCAGTATAAGCGTTTGTAGAGTAACACTCCAATCCTGCTTCATTTACAACGGTAAGAGACGCAATATCTTTAAAAACCTTTTTAACTCCAGCATAATCATCTGTTCTGAGCATGAATTGTAAATAAGAGTTCATATCTGGAGTCATGTAACTATAAACATCGTAATTTGTGACCGTTCCAGTTTTAGAGGTCACTGAAAGCTTTGCATATTTCTCAGTAGGCATATTTAACCTCACTTTCTTCATAATAAAAAAGGACTCACGATTAAGCCGTAAGTCCTTTCATTTCTTTGATTTGTTGTTTTAATTCTTCATTTTCGCGTTCGAGTTTTTCAATTCTAGTTTCATGGTCTTGTGTTACGGCTATATTCAGAGGAATAAATTCTGAGTAAGAAACTGACCAAGGAATAGATGTTCCTGGAAGTTCTTTACCCTTATGAATAAATCCAAGATCATCATCCGTAAATCCACAGTCAAGAGCTGCTTGATAAACAGATTGTGCTCCAACACCATAATGAGATTGCTTATCTAAAAGGTTATCATTCCATTTAAAAGTAAAAGGTCTTAGTTTCATGAAAAAATTCTTATAAGACGACGGAAGAGTATCAGATAAAAAATCAATCACATCTTTTTTACGCTCATCAGAGGTATTGGAAAAAGAAGTCGCATACATAATACCAGATGCACCAAATGTAAATCTTGCATCAGTACCATTATCAGTCTGAGCTTTAAGACGGGCATTGTTCGCATAATAAATCCTAAATCCCGGATCAGAAGCATACGACGCACCCACCCACGCTCCATCAACAGTTCTGCATCGCCATATTGGAACAAGAGCACCATCGGTTATGTTTATAGATTCAAAAGATGCGCCTCCTGGCGACGCTCCAACTAGCCACGAAGTTGAATCTGCCTTGGCAGTAACTTTACCGTTATAGACCTTACATTCTTGAATATAAGTTGTTCTACAATCATTATCATTAAAAATAATCCATCCGTGCTTTGTATCGTAAATTCCCGCTCGGCCAGAACTAGACGCACATAAATATGCATCCCGAGAATCGTTCTTGGCATGAACTTGAGCCTCGACATTACTTCCAGAACCAGTTGCATATAATGCATTCGCTGCAATTATTCCTGTCGCTTTGATCGCACAAGTTGTTCCAACAAGCGGATCTGTATATGAATTTATATAAAAACGAGACTCGTTAGCACATGCAACGCCTGATCCAAAATTTCCAGCCTGTGTTACAGATATACTTCCATCAACAGTAATCCATTTGCTCCAAATAGCTCCACCATTTGTAAAAGTAGCTCCATTAATATTTAATACGCCAGATGTATTTTCAATAATTCTTGAAGTATAATCACCACTATTACCATCAAAATGAAAATCTATATATGGTGTGGCATCATACAATTCAATTGAACTTGTCGTAATTTTACTATTAACTTTTAAGTCTCCGGTAATCGTGCCACCACCTAAAGGTAAGTAATTTAATGAAGGTATATCAGAAGCCACTAATTTTCTAAAAGTAGCATTGCCATCTGATCCATTAGGGGCTGCTAATATTGTATTAGCGGCTCTTGATGTATTGCTGTCATAATATTGACTATGTGTATGTGCCGCTGGGGTAAAGGTAGAAGGTTTACTTCCGATTTCAGACCAACTGTAAGAAGGTTTTGATGAAGCCTTCGCCCAACTATAAACATCTGAGGCAGGCATAGAAGATGGTTTACCAGAAACATTTCCCCATGCAACACTTCCCGCACTTGAAGCATAACCCGCGTTATTATAATTCAGCTCAGACCATTTACTTGTCCCATTCCCGACCTTAAACATCCCATTTTTATCTGAGCTAATCATAATTTCTCCCTTTTTACCAACCGGATCAGAAGATTTCCAATCAGCTTCTGTCTTGTAAGCCTGCTGCAAACGTACGTTAACCGTATTCTGCAAAATAATTCCTCCTTTCTATTTAGAACCTGTTTTTATTATTTTTTATGTAAAAATTGTTTTTAATAAGCAACATAATTTTCAAAATTCACCATTCTTTAAAAAGCTGAGAGAAATGTTCATCTCTCAGCTTAAATCATTATGTATTAAAAATTTCCGTCAAGCACCAAAGTGTCTCCGGCATTTAAAACCAGTTTTACAGCATTTACAGCAGTTACATTTAAAGCTACGTCAGCAGTACCGTTGAAACTTACAGCAGAAGCAGTTGCTCCACCGGTAATAGAGAAGTTTCTTGCAGTCTGCAATTTTGTAGCGGATGCAACATTACCAGGAACTGCAGGCATTGTCATAGTAGTAGTTCCTTTTCCGGTAATATGGCCCTGTGCATCATAAGTTACACTTGGAATGGTAAATGTTCCACCAAAAGATAATGTTTTAGATGAATCTCCGGAAGCAGTACCAGCAGCTACAGAGTTTGTATGCTGGAATGTATTTCCATTCAATTTAATGCCATTATTTGCAGTATAGGTATTATTAGTGTCAAGATCGCCCATTAGATTCCAGTTTGTACCATCGTATACAAACTCATACACTCTGTTTGCGGCAAGATAACTTGCAGTAATAGCACTTCCTCTGTAGACAATAGGTTTTGCACCGGTGTTGTTCACATTTAAGGTTGGATTTGCGGCAGTGTTTGTTACGGTAAATTTCACAACGATTCTTGATCCAGTTGCCAAAGAATAATTGCTCAAAGATACAGTCTTTGCAGCAGTAGCGGCTACCGTGTCACACGTTCCATAATGAGAAATATCTGCTGTACCATCAAATTTCACACCATCAATATTTCTTGCAGTAGAAAGTTTATTTGCAGATGCTACATTTGCTCCACTCGTAATGAAGCCAGAATCATTGGTGATTTCAGAAGTCTTCGTAGGAACAGAGATATTAACTGCTCTACTTGTATCTGGAGTTAAAGCGGTTCCATTCCTCTTAATAGAGGTAATAATGTTTCTTTCTGCGTTTGATGGAGCATGTGCTGACTGACTGTGATTATAAGCAATCAAGCCCTGATCACCACGGAACGCAGTAGAAGAAGTGGTTCCTAAAGCAAGCGTTTCAGAAATTACTACGAAAGCAGTCCCACTCCAACGGTAAGTTTTATTTGTGGTCAAGTCCACATAGATTTTTCCGGTTTCTCCGGTATAAGCAGACTTCTTATCTGCATCTTTGTAAAATTTAGTTGCATCAGCTGTATCTGCATAACCTTCTAGTACATCATCCACATAAGATGGTAATTGATTAGAAGGAACTTTACCATTTGCATCCAGACTTGCCACACCATTTGCAGTACCTTTTGCAGAAGAAGGAATTGCTCCTACATCTCCAGCTCCAAGTGTAATATTGGAAGATAAAGATTTCCCGTTTACAGTTCTCGTATTTGGTACTTTTGCATCCAATTCAGTTTTTACTACTTTATTCTGTACTGGATTTGTACTTGTAGTTGACATTTCGGAATCAACAGTGATTTTGTTTGCTCCAGCTTCGATACCATTCAATTTACTTAAAAGAGCAGTAGTAAAGGAAGCGGTTGTAGCATCCAAAATAGCTTTATTGCTATGACTATGAGAAGCAGCAGAAATTAAACTCTGTACCTCTTCTGGGGTAATGGTAGCATACGGAAGATCTTTGAAAACATTCGTTCCATTACCAATTTTTACTTTTCTGGTATCACTTTCAATACCAAGCTCACCTTTTAAAAGGACTGTTGTATCAGTAGCCCAGGTTTCAGCTGTTTTTGCACAAAGGACTAATCTTACTTTTAATTGATTTGTTTCAGCCATTTTTTCTATCCTCATTTCTTTAAAAAAGAAGGATCCAAGAATATGTCTTGAACCCTTCTCAGGTTAAAAGTTTCCATTTATCATTTCTATTTTTTCATAGTCTGACCCGACCACATAATACTTTAATGCAGAACTATCCCAACGATATATTTTCCCTGCAGTTTTATCAATATAAACCGCAGAATCTTGTCCTATAACTGGAAAAGAAAGAAATGAATCCTCTTGTACGATGTGTTCAGCAAAAGCGGCTCCGATTTCTTTTTGTATGTATTCTTTTAACTCAGAATCATATGTAGTCAGGCCATGATAGCTTAAATAATCAAAAGCCATTTTTCTCCTCCAATTTAATTATTTTCCAAAAAGTGCTTTGATTTCTGCATCTGTAATAGCAGTGAACCCCTCTCCAACTAATCCCTGCAAAGCAGTAATCTTATCCGTATTGGATTTAATATTTGTTGTATTTGTTGCGATGTTCTTTTCATTCGCAGTAACACGACCAGTCAAAGTTTCTACAGCAGTATTTACTTTCCCGATTTCTCCATCGGTATAAGCTTTTGCATCAGTAAGTGCTTGATTCGCTTTCTTTGTGGCATCTGCAGAAGCAGCGTTAATTGCTTCCTGTTTTGCAGTGGCGATAGCAGTTTTCACCTGTTCTGTAGACATGTAACCAGACAGATCAACAGAAGTGTCATCAATCATTACCAGTTCATCACCAATTTTGGTGTAGATTTCATACTTGTCTGAGCCGGTAGCACTTTCTTTTTTATAAAGATACAGAACATTTTCTTTTGCGGCAGAAGCTTCTGGAAGTACGGTAACTACTTCTTTCTGCATATGACCAGCTTTAGAAATAGCTTCTGCGATCTGAGCAGTTACTTCTGTTTTCTTGGCAAGATCAGTTAGCTTTGTTCCAGAATCTTTCATGGAACCATCAGCAGTTGCAACCAGAACATTACCTTCGATTGCATTTACCAGTTTCTTAACATAACCGCTCAAGTCGCCTTCAGGTAATTCAATCACATATGCTGGTTCGGTACTACCAACTGGTTCTGTCACCTTATAAAATTTCAGAGTGTTACCAGAGATAGTAACGGTTTTCAGAGAAAGTGCATCTTGGGCACTCATATACTCTTTCAAGAGATTATCATAAAGTTGTAAATTAGCTAGTGTGGCGATTTTAGTTGCTGCCATTTGTCATTCCTCCTTAAAAAATAATTGTTGTATCTCTGCATTATCTGCCGGAGTATACATTTTGTTTACTTTAGTTTCAATTTTTTCATCTATAGTATTGTTGATAATATCAGCTACATATGTTGTTACATCATCTTTGGTTAAAAGATCTAAAGCAGCGATTTTATCATCTACATAAGATTTCGTAGCATAATTCTTTAAGATTTTTGTTGTTGGGATTGTAGAAGCAGAAATGCTTCCATCAGAATTAACAGTGTAATCTGTAATATCCATTGCGGATATTTTCTTGATATATGTTATGTCATTTTCTGTTTTTACCAGAAAGAAATTATCATTAGAGCTTAGATAGATGGTTATAGCACTTTCTGTGAGTTTATATTGGCCACGGATTTTATAAATACCATCTTCTAATTGATCAACAGTAATAGGAGAATTCAGTGTACCAATTTTATTTATAACAGGCTTATTTCCAAGAGAATCATAATCAATCTGACCTGATTCTGAAAGAGGAGATACATAAAATTCACCTACTTTATTTTTATTTACAATATAACCAGAATACTTCTCATCGTTTTCCTGCAATATCGCAACAATCTGTCCTTCATATGTATCGGAAGATTTATTTAATGAGAGATTTGCAGAAGTGATGTCAGTAAAGCGATAAACCCTTGAACGAATTGGAACAATATTCAAATCCGCATCTATTACCACATTTTCATGTGTATCTGTTGTATAAACAATATCATAGGCATCTAATTTTTTCTGATTGATATAATCTTCGATAATATCATATTTTTGGAAGGAAAGACGAGACCTTTTTATATATTCAGCCATTATTATCCTCCCTCCTTAAATGATTACTTTTATTAGTCCATTATCGTTTGCTTCGGCAACTTCATCACCGAGATCTGCAAGGTTGACACCTTCTCCAACAGCTACGCCATTCGCAGAGACTTTCAATTTCTTGGCAATCTTATCAATTACCAAATCATCTGCTTTGGTGTTATAAAGAGCTTCTGCAATATCTTTTAAAGCCTGTACATTCTGACGATTCGCCAGAAGCAACTGTGTTAAGGTGTCAAGAGCTGAATCAGGAGCAACAAACCAATTATCAACAGATGTAATATCAATGGTAAATTTTTCAATATTTCTTACCCTCTGTGTTACTTGCCCATCACTGTTCATCTCTTCATTGACAAACTTCAGTTGAATCTCAATAGTCCCAGCATCTTTTGTAAGATTCGTGTCAAAATCAGTAGTATATCGAAGATAATCATTCTTATAATTCTCGTCAACTAATTTTAATAGTTCCATCTTAAATTCATGACCATCAGTCGGTTTGAATAACATCCAGAACTCAAAGTTTTTCATTTCATATCCATTGTAAAGTTTAGGAACAATAAAATACAATTCATCAACCAGTTTACTGAATTGAACAATTCTTTGTTTTGCTACAATACTAACTGTATTATCATCATTTATTTTTACAGTGTACATTTCACTCCTCCTTTCTGAGAATATAACGGCTTTCTTCCGTTGTAATTTTTCCTTCTCGAAGGAGTTCATGAATCTTTGCTTCATTGATTGCTTTATCTTCATATAATCTACGCAAGCTTTTAACTAAGTCAGTCATTATAAAATCCCCCTTCGTATCAATTCTTTCGTATAATTATCAATGATTTGCTCAGGAGTCATTAAGCACAGTTCTTTCAACCGGTCATATTCCTGTTCCTCAATTCTTTCTGCCGTAACGGTTGGAAAAAGGTCTACCGGAAATTTTTGTAAAGTTTTTACATGGTAAGCTTTTTCTCCATCAGAAGATAAGATACCTTGTGCCTCTTCTTCATTACACAGCATCAAAATCCTATTTTTCAACTGATACTTTACAAACTGTACACGATCCAGAACATCAATGACATTACCATTTTTCAATATTTTGTAATACATAATGTTCTCCTTTATAAGAAAAAGGTTATCCACCCAGAAGAGCAGATAACCTTAATTGATTAGATAGAAAGCATAATTGCTACGCCCTTGTTATCCATAGTAGAAGTCCAAGAGGTAACATTACCAGTTGCATCTACATACAGATAATAAGAACTATAGTTTGAATCCGGAGATCTTAGCCAGTATTCCGTTCCCTTCGCATCCTCTTCGCTTACTTTACGAAGTCTTGTACTGTTGGAAGTAATATAAGGAATCGTAGCACCTTCGTAGCTGTATGGTTCAGAAGAATAAGCAGAATCCACTTCAATAGCGGATGGAATCGTTATATAGCAATTACTTGTAACTACTTCCTTAGACTGACCACCAGCGGAGGAAGGAATTTTCACCTGCTTAATCAGTTGTTTCCATTGTGTAGGAATAGCATTATAGAAACGACCATTCAAGAAAGCATTCAGTTCTGTCTGTCCCCATCCACCGGTATTTGAACCAGTAGTAGACATTGGCATCTTTGTGCCAAGCAGATATTCAGCGAAGAAAGTCATAGAACTTCTTTTACCGGAATTATCGCTCAGATAGAATTTCTTGAAACCAGTCATTGCAAGTTTTACTTTTTCGTGTGGCCATGCAGCTAATTGTTTACAAGCAGCATCTCCAAGATCTGTATACCACATCTTACACCAGTAAATTTTACCAGCAGCATAATTCTCGAATACTCCATCATCAGCTTTTGAAGCACCGAATACGAGAGTGGAATTGATTGCCACATTCTTATTACTTTCCAGTGTATTATAAGCTACAGTAGAAGATGGGAGATTACCACTATAAACACGAAGTATCTTCTCGCCTTTTACATGTCTGAGAACAAGAATATCTCTCTGACCCATTCCTGCAGCATAAGTGGAAGCAGTTCCCCATGTGATCTTTGTTGTGTTGTTATACCACAGTTTAAATCCATCAGAACCGTCAGATTTATAACACTGAACAAGAGTTGCGTTATTTTCATTAGAACTATTGAATTTGTAATCAATAGCAATAACAAAGTCCCTGTCTTCAGCTAAAATCGGTATTTCTGTATCTCTATAAGTCATTCCATCAAATTCTGTTTCTTTTGAGATAAAGACTTTAGATTCCACATCATCAAATGCATAATCTGCTCCCATGTCAAATGAAATCATATCTTTCACTTCAACATACTGGGATTCTTTATTAACCCTCGTAAGAGCATAGATTTCAACCGGACGAAGAGTAGAGATGTCTTTCCCTTCAAAATATCCATCTACATACTCACAGGAATCAAATACGGCATTGATTACCTTATTTCCAGTAACCAGGCCACTCTTATCCCAGTGATCAAACAGATAATACTTATAAGCAGATTCTTCCCCTACATAAACAGGATCTTCTTTCTTATAGAATACATAACTTCCATATTCACCAGTAGATTCCTGCATAACAGTACCTTTGGACATATAAGTTATCGTATATTTTCTGAGAGAGGATTTATAGGTCGCTTTAATCTTTACATTGCTGAACAATGGAACAAAGTTCTGATCCCATCCGGAATAAGTGAAATCTTCCATAATTGTGCTTGCTTTCGTAGGCTTGTCAATTGGATTTACTTTTCTTGTTACAGGATCAACCGGACGAGATCCCTTGTCAACGTATTGAATATCCAACACCGTTTCATTTTCATCATCGTTTACGAAAGTGGCGGTAAACTGATTGATCATGGAGTCGTAAGTGATAGTCAAGTCCGGCCAAGCTTTTTTATACTCTGCCAGTTTTATTTCTCTCATTACCGGAACATGAACTTTACCAGCCAATACAGACTGATCTGCATTGTAACCGTTTTTATCCAAACCAGACATCTGATAGATTCTCTCTAGTAAATCTGTATTTTCCAAATTCCAATTAACACCGGTAATCCTTACTCGATTTACTTTTGGACATTTATCAATCAAACCTTTCACATCAATAACATCACAATTTTCAACAACCATTGTGGTTATGTTGTCGTAACCTGCAATGTTTAAATCTGTGAGATAATGAAGATTTTTCATATTGACAGAAGTCATTCCGTCTGGCAACTGAGCCACTTTAATCTTTCCACCATTTGCAAACAGTACACCAGTCAGACCAGACCCCGTTGCATATAATTCCTTCAAATTAGGAGATTGTGTAAGATTTAATGTCTGAGCAAGTTTCGGAGTATTCCGAATATCAAGTTTCTGCAGCAATTCATTGTTGCCAAGAGTCAACGTGGTTAAGAATACGTTAGAATATCCTTCCGTTGCATTACCAATGATCATTTCTTTCAGCTTTGTAGCTTTAGAGAAGTCATTATCATGGATATAAGATTTTGATACATCACCAATGGATTGAATTCTGGAAGCACCATAAATCAGCACCGCAGTATCATCCATCGTATCATACGGACAATTTATTACATATTCCTGTCCAGCCTTCGCACGAACTTGAGCAGGAACAGGAGAGTTACCAAACATTACATCCAAATACATATCCTGGAATGGTGTCAAGTGAAGAGTGTAATCCGGTTTTACAACAGCTGTTTTCGGAGTATTACATCTGAACATGATTGTATTTGCAGATGCAGACGCAGAATAATATTTCGTATTCATGTATATCTCTTGATCACGTTCAAATTGTCTTCTCTGGTATTTCTTCTTACCATTCATCATTTCTACAAGGAATCTTGTATTACCGTTTAAATATGGACGTTCATATTTACGAACATAGTCCAGTCTCCAGAATTCTTCCGGCCATTCATTCTGTTTCTCATCAAACATATTGATAAGAGATGTTGCACTCCAACAACCGGAAGATTCACAGGTGTTGTACATTTTATGTAGTTCATCACCCATAAGATCTCTAACACGACAGAAGAATACAGATTCGGCAGCATTAAACACATAACCGGAGTTTGGATCTCCTTCTGTACGATAATCGGTATCTTCTTTACCATATGTCATGGTTAATTCACCGCTGTTATTGATTCCCAAAGCACTCAATCTGTTACTTTTATGACCTATCTTTAAGATAGGCGGGAATGGTTCTTCCAAGCTGGTCTGGCTACCAGCGACCATTCCTCTCACGTTTCATTAAGTAGGATTATAGCGTGAGTTCAGACTGTTACATACCCTGTCGTTTAAGCGGCAGAGCCCTTTTCGTTCAGTCGTTGTTCCTCTATATATTCATCTTTATATTTTAAATTAAATTTAATAGTTTTGGCTTTATGTAGACATATTCGGCTCACTTCTTGAGGGTTTATTCCAAGTGCTTTTCCGGCACTAATGACAGAATAAAATTCTTGAAGGATTTCGTTATCTTCTGATAATAATACAACTGGTTTTGTACCTCTACCCCTATCTTTCTTTTGGGGAGTTCTTTTATAATTTCTTTGAGGATTATAATCTTTTTTGAAGCACCAAACAAACCCGCCAGAAGTTTTCCTATCTCCATGACAAACGCTTGATATACAAGAACTCTCGATTTTTAATGCCTTTGATGCTTCAGTAGCACAATCCCATATTTTTATTAATTCACCGTCTAAACTAATTTGACAGACTTCCTTACTAGCTGGACAATCTTTACCGAATGGTCTTTTAGACCCAGAAGCACTATCTCCACCAAAAGACATATTAAAACCATGATGATAACTATCAAATTTTTTGATATAATAAATTTCTTTTTCGTTTAGTTCGTCCATAGACAAAGCAGTATCTAAAATTTCGGTAATAACAAAAGCCTGGAAACCGTATTTCCTAATGGAACGGAGTAGGTGTTTATTAAAACTGGTTTCTTGTTTTTCTTTGCTCAATAAATAATTATAGACTCTCTCTATGCCGACCCCATGATAATTATATCTACCATTAAAGCCTCTTGGATGCGTGGTTTGTCCGATATAAATATAGTGAGTTATCAAATTTTCAATTTTATAAATAATACCGTAATATTGTTCTCCATTTATCTCAATCAATTTTTCACCTTCTTTTTTGCAAAATAAAACCTCATGCGTTTATGCATGAGGGGAATAAAGATAGAATATATAGTTGGAAGACGTTGCCCGTCCTATCGGGTTTTCATCGTATATTAGAAAAGGTTTTACAACGACATAGTTTGTTTATCGTTGTCGTAATCCCAGAAGTCGAAGCGATAACCGTTATTTATATTCGCTCTGGAATCATCAATAGTATAATATTTAGCTTTTTCGCCAAGAGTGACTGCCTCTTCAGCAGTAATATAGTGTTTTGCCCAATGCCAAAACGTGTTTTTAGAACGATTGTCTATCATTGTATATCTTAACGTAAATAGGTAGAAATACGTCGCAGAATCAACAATAAACCAGTCACCTAAATGCTCTTTGAACTCATCATCAGTGGAAGTGATAACAAACTCATAGAAATCACGGAATTTCTGTTTATTAGCCAATCTTATCTGAGCTTTCACCTCATCGGTAGAAGTTGCACTTCCATCTTTACTATCACCACAGCAATCATACCGGAATTCAAATGATCCATCCCAATCGTTATAAAGAGCATCATAAGCAGTATTACCTGCTTTCCATTCTTCTTTCGTGATTGGATATTTCATTTTTCCATCTGAATTTATTACACCAGTCTGGAAAATAGAGTTTGGAAGAGTATTATCAGAAACTTCCACGCAGAACTCATTCATATCATCTGGGTCATAAGCACGACTCAAATCAGTCTTCTTTGAATCACCCATATTACCCAAGCCATAGAAATGCCATTCCGTGTCCTGGAACTCTTTGTGAGTAGATAAGTCTGGATCATTTTCACGAATAAAGACGATACAGTTCACAAATTCCATATCATTCTTAATTCTGGGATCTCTTCGGTTAGCCGGAGTCTTATATGGAAGATAAGTGTTATATCTTGCTTGCAAGTAAGCATTATTTACCATTTCAGACGAAGCTATATTTAATTTGAAGTTAATCCAGGATGTAGGCACAGAATCCCGTGTAAAACTGATTTTACCTGTACCATCTGTAACTCTTGAACCATCACCAAGAATCAATTCTGTTATGTAAGTAGGATCCAGAGGAATTTTACTATTTACCTGATGTTTACCATCGAAGCATCCGATGAAGTCAAGGTTTCTACCTGCATCACCGTAAGCATCGGACGTAGTGCCCTGACCTGCTGAGTACCCGTTTATGAACTTCCAGTTATCCAATATCGGATCACCATTTGTATATACACATTCAAGAGAAGAGTTTTTTATGAAATCTTTCTTACTGGTTGTAAAATGTGGAGTGTCCAATTTAATAATTCTCATGTTTGGACATTTTTCAGCAGCACTTTCTGGAGTAAGCAGGTTATTCTCATCATAAATCTGGTTTCTCTTATAACGAGCAATCATTTCTGTAGCGGTTCTTGCATCAGCAATGAAATTCTTTAAAATAGCAGAAGAGGTCAAGCTACTGTTGTAGGCTTTCATCCTATAGATTCTTACATCACAGTCCTCAGAACCAATTACAATAGGAACAGGCTCATTCTGTGTAAAGGTATGGTCAGAAGAATAAATCATGGGTCTTCCAGGTGTTCCATCTTCGTAAGAAAGGACCATTGGAATCTCAGAATCTTTGCCGATATTAAACTCGAACTCAATAATATCCTCTTCGGAATATGGGATATAAAGAGAATCAGCAGAACTACGAACATAAGCCTCATGAACATTCATCTGTAGACCGATAGCCGGATTTCCGCTCTGACAAGTCAAGAAGGTAGCATTACTCTTCGCAACAGAAGAAGTCTTGAAAATCAGCTTAAATTCCTTACCATTCTTACGAGCATCATCACCGAATAAATTGTAAGAGAATGTTGCAGTAGAACCAGCTCTAATACCAAAATACTGATCCCCATTTTCATCAATTTGATAACCACCATTTGTCCAATCAAAGTTATCAGAAACAGTCATTTGAACAGTTCCATTCTCAGAAGTCCAAAGCCTGTTTTCATCATTGTTTGAATAGCCTACCGGGTTAAAATCTAAAGCCAGATTTGCAGTAACTGGTTCAATATCCACATCCAGTTTCTCAATCGTCGCATTTAAAATTTTGGTCGTTTCTCCACAGGTGATTTTCAACACATGATTACCCATATCAGCAGATTTATACTGCCAAGTCTGGGTATTTCCATCCAATGTGAGAGTAGAGATTACTTTGTCATCTACAGAGAGAGTAACAACAGGAGATTCTGTTTTTGGATCAAATACCGTATATTCAATATTTGTTGTATCATACTGTTTTGCTGTAAAGGTTGTTTGTGTACATCCAATTACCGGTATTTTACTTGCTGGGTCATACCAGATAATATCTTTCTTAATATGATTGGATTCAATAGTAGAATTATTGATTACAGAAGTGATATAAGATTCTAAGAGATGAGAACCATGGCTCTGAACAGGAAGAGTATAAGCCATTGGAATACCGGAAGAAGTCGTTGTAACTTTCTCCAGTTCCTTTCCATCAAGTACAAAATGAATATCCTTTGAAATTGCACCATAAGGAGTATAATCAAAAGAAACATGAGCAAGATTATAAGTCAGTTTATCATTAAAGGTTGATTCCAAACGAATATCTACTTTCTGTACCGTCCAACTCTTTGTTACCAGGGATCCTGCATCATCTGTAATGGTCAGAGTAAGCTTCTGTGTTCCAATATTGATATATTCCGTTGCATCAAAAGTATTTTCTCCTGCAACAACAACACCTGTTGCAACCGTATTTTTACCAACCTTCCAAGTGGAAGTTCCTTCTCCTACAGCGTCGCCGGAGGAATCTGTACCGGAGAAATTGAACTTGATAATGACCTTATCATTTACGGTAACGACCATGGGTGAAGTAGTAACATATTCAATCTTTAATATAGAAGAAGTTCCTCCACCAGAACCACCACCTTCAATTTTAAACTGGCTCTTCGCAGTTCTTGTTTCGTTATCTTCACCCTCATTTTCGATTTCCCAGAGAGTGTAGATTTTCTCTTCATTATAAGTAGCGTCGTATGTTTTACCACTTGTCTTGTCAATTCCATTAACCGTTTCTTCCAATGCAGCAACTTTATTTCCAATGGTTCCTAATGAAGATTTATTACTGTCAGCTGTCTGTTTTACTATATTCACAGTAGAAGTCAACTCGGTCACATCAGCAGCAGATGCTTTTTCTTTCAAAAGTGCATCAGTTGCTTCCTTATTGTAGTAGTCACTCTTCAATGTTTCCGGAAGATTGCCAACCGATTCTTTGATCGGATTCACTGCATCCTCAATCTTCTTGTCAACTTTTGCGTCATAGGCAGTAACCCATTCAGCAGAAGGATCTCTATTCAGAACGATAGATTTGATCGTAGTTTCGCCATTCAAAAAGGTAAGAGTATTAGTGTTTGCGTTATAGGTTACGTCAAACTTTGCCAGTCCATCAATCCCATCAATTTTTCTGTTTATTTCAGCCAAAAGAGAAGAGTAATCAATATCCGCAATCTTTTGGTCTACTTGGGCAGAAGTGTAGTAATTTTTCAGTTCTTCAGTGATCTTTGAATCAATACTGCCAGCTAATTCTGTTTTCGCATTGTCAATCACACCCTGAGCTTTATCAGCAGAACTCTTCGCACTGTCTGAATATCCTTTTACGGTATCAACTACACTTTTTGCTTCATTTGCATATCCTTGAGCTTCAGACACCTTTTCATTTACAAGACCAATAAACTGAATATACCAGGTATCATCTGGGCTAATTGCTCCACCATTTCCGGCAAGTGAAGCTAATACAGAGAGTTTCCCATTCGGTTTTGTTTTCCAGACATATTCCTCGCCACGCTCATTTGTTCCGGTGGCAATAATCTCAAAACGAAGATCACCTGCGTTGTTTGTAGCATATTTATCCACTAACCATGCGAATCTCAACTTCGTATCACTATACTGAACATTACATGGAACAGCCAGTCCTTCATTTCCCGTTGGATTCACATAATGAATCTGGAGCATCATTCTGGACAGATCAATTCCATCGTAATAACGATCCATTTCAAATGGAATAAACTGCGAATGTGTTTCTTGTGTTAGGTTAATCTGTGTTGGATCAACAGTAATATCTTTTGTCGAAGAAACCGTAGAAAGTTTATCATCTTGGTATTCTTCATACCAGACATAATTTCCAGCTCCTCCTTCAATTCTTGTGAAGGTTTCACTGCCTTCATCGTAAACGGCAACATCATCAGAAAGAGAAGCTGTCATTGGCATAATCTCAGAAGAATCGTTTGTTGCCATTTTTACTTTGTTCCGTTTCATTATTTCATCAAATGATAATGACATTTATATTTGCGTACTGCAAGGCCCATTGATAGGAGTTACGCTGCCTCCTTCCTAGATTTATAGATTTGATTTAGATTAGATAGATCAGACCCTTGCTATCTGTAAGAAATGATTTTTAAGGTTTAATACTGTCAGCTGCTTCCTGAGCTTTCTTTGCAGATACTTCTGCAGCAACGGCATAATTTTGTGCTTTATTCATATATTCCTTTGCCTGTCTCAATGCTTCTTTTAAAGAAATCACATCTGGTTCATTTACATAAGCAAGATCATCTGGCATAGGTCTTGGGGTTACTGGAATCTTTATGATTGTATTTGTTTTTCCTGTTTCTCCAACGGCATCATAAATATACATTATAATAGGAAGAGGTTCCCTTGCCAGAGAATTTGGTACTTGACAGGAGAGCAGTCCTCCAGAAAGAACTGACTCTACCACTAAAGCTTTTTCACTGTTCGCATTTGCGAAATGGATTTGTGGAGCATAGGAAGTCAAATCATACCCCTTGATGGAGATTGACTGCCCCACATCCCATTGGACGATTTTTTCTATCACTCGTCCATATTTGTCATAACATGTAATTTCCATCAAAGATTCCTCCATTTATTCTTTGTCTACGACTTCTCCATCAACCGGTTCTACTGACTCTGCAGATTCTTTCGCTTCTGTCATATACTCCAGAACTTCTTCCTCTTTGATGGACAAATCAACATTATCGAAAGCTGCCATATCAATCGGTTCAATCTCCAAATTATTCTGTACCACAGCGAGTTCAATAAGTTCCTGGTTTAGTTCCGGCATATACTCATCACGAATCTTGTAGTTTCCATCATCTGTTTTGTCAGCTTTGTTATCTTCAATGAATTTTGTGTAAATCTCTTTTCGCCCCTCTTCAAATACTTTCATCCGGTCATTCAGAGTGTTCAGATTGATACGAAGTGCCTGACGAGCAGACTTTGGAAGCTTAACAGACATATCATTCCGGAAACTGGATTTGTCATTTAAGATGGTTAAAATGTTCTCGATTTCGTAGTTCATAATTACTTTTTTCATAGTATTTTTCTCCTTTTTATTCATTATTTGTATGTATCAAAAAAGCACTGGCAGTTAAGCCAATGCTTTCAACTGTGCAATTTCTGCTTTTAGTTCTTCAATCTCTTTTTGCTGCTTTTGAATCATATGAACCTCCAAAGCATGAAGTTCTGGATAACGTAACCCCCATTCCTCGTTTCTACCATCGGGAGTAGGAGATTGGAGATCGTCCTTACAAATCATAGAATAAGCAAAAGGATCTAAGCCAATAGACTCAGCAGCTTTAGCTGTTGATTGTGCTCCAAAACCGAAGTGAATTCGATCATGATGATCCGTTTCTTTGAAATTCTTCCATTTATATTGCACAGGAGTAAGACCCATAAAGAAATTTTCAAGATCGGTAGAAATTCCAGAAAAAATATCCTTTTCATTTTCATCAGAAGTATTTATCGTAGAGTTTTTAGAATATATATTTCCCCATTTATGACCGGTTTTACCTAAAGCCATGGCTTCATCTTTTTCCGGAGCAAAAGCCCATCCACCAGAAGAACTTACTTGTACAACATGATCACTATCTGCTTTTATAGAAGAATGAGTATGACCGTTTAAAGAAACAAGGGTTCCATTAACATATAGTCCTTCATCCGCTTTTAGCGATTTTGCCTCTACGGTTCCATCATAAAGGAGCCTAAGTGAAGCGGAAGAATTACTGTGATCGCTTCCTATCCAAAGACCAGCTGCATCACCACCGAAACCCACTCTGTTATTTCCGGCCCCTTTAAATAGATACGAACTCCCAGAATATGAATTAACTTTAATTCGTTTCTCTTCTGATGCAGAATCGTCTCCAAACCAACATCCGTCTTTTATTACACACTCTGAAAGGGTTCCTTTAGAGAAGGTTCCTTTACTAGCATACACTTCTCCAGTAAAGCTACCAGAGGTTGCTGTGATTTCTCCGGAAAAACTTCCTGTTGCTGCCTCAAGTTTACCAGCGAAAGTGCTGTCCCCAGAAATATGTATGTTAGATGCAGACACATAGCCATTTGCACGAACAAAAAACGGCCAAGTTTTAGACGCTTTATCATAGATAACAAAGACGTCTTTGTTGTCATTTGTGCCATTGCAGAAAGTTACTATATGTTCATTCGTTTCGTTAGTCATTCCACCACTTGTGATATTCCATCCAGCAATAGAACCAGAATTATTTGCAGTTAAAGTATTTGCCGTTACATCTCCTGTAAAACTACCCGATGCAGCACTCAATTTACCGGAAAACGTCCCAGTCGCTGCCGATAATTCTCCTGCAAATGTTCCGGTAGCAGCTTTTAGTTCTCCAGCAAAAGTTCCGGCATTAGCATAAACTACTCCATTAAACACGCCATTATCAGCATATATATCTCCACGAACTACCAACTTTCCAGTTGACATATTAAACTGGAATTTATTACTCATAGATATTCCATCTGTACCAATATAAACATTTCCGTCCATTGGTTTTTCACCGAGATATAATTTACCAGCATTCTCTCCAGTTCCATACCACAGTGACCCTTTAAGATGCCTTTTGACCGGAACACCATATTCATCCACTGTTCCAGTGTCTTCTGTTTCTTCTGTAAGATTCCATCCAGCAACTTTTCCTGTGAGAGCAGTAAGATCAGTAATCAACGTCTTTCCATCTACGCCAACTTGTAATCCCTGATTTACTCTTAAAGAAGCATTGACAATAATATCATCCACATTAATCTGCTTTGATGTAATAGATTTCGCAACAATAATTGTACCATCAATCAAGTTTTGCTTTAATTGATCATTCGTAAGTTTTGTTACATCTAAATCTCCAAGATTATTTATCTGATACATCAGAGAGTCTTTACTTCCACGAAGAACTAATTTATCAGCAACAATCGTATTACCTTCAATCACATCACCCTTGATATGAACACCTGTCAAATAATCAGTGAATTTACCAGTTGAAGCGGAGATCTCCTGTGTAATAATTTGTTGGCTTCGCAGCACATCAACAATCGCCGTATGTGTTTTGATTAAATCTGTATCAATATATTTTGCGAAGATTTCATTGAATGATCCCTTATCAACATTCAAATTATCAACATCAAGCTTATGGAAGTTAAAATACCCATTAAACAGGTTATTCAGCAAATCCATGTTCTCTTTGTTTAAAATACTGCTTCCACCTGTGCCAGTTCCACTTCCACCACCTTTAAACAATCCGTTATTTACGATTGCATCAAGTAAACCAGATACATATTCTTGAACAGTATTTGAATTGTTTGCCCCGATTGAAATAGCGTTTTTTGAAGCACTTTGTCCTTCATTATCAAGTAATTGTGTTAAATCGCTTCTTCCAGAACGAGAAGTAATCATATTGCAAAATTCAACGGTAATATCTGGTGTAACTTCACATGGATTCCATGTAATTCCAATTAAACGTAGTTTTACACTATAATCATCTTTAATTCCTAACCGGATATATTTCAATAGAATGAAATCATCGTTCCATGCAGCAAACTCTGGCAATCTTAAAAGATTATCCATATTTGTAGTGAAAGTAATCTGTGGCTGAGAAACTTCGGATAATTTCTTTACGCAATCATTATAAAGTTCTTTTTCCACGTCAATTTTATCTTGTACAGTATTTGTTGATACAGAAACGATATTTCCATTCTGGTAATCCGTATCATGAAAGAGAGTATTGATCACAACCTTTTCTTTCTCCGTAAAACCAAAATCTGGATTGTCCAATGTAGCATTCGTTACATAGGGGTTTCTTTCTGCATCAATAGTGTTCAATTCATCCTTTTTAACTTTCAACTGTGCATTTAACTGTTTTTGTTCATAAAGAAGAGTGCCAGGTGTATTTTCATCACCGATAGCTGTTTTAATCTTCACATACTCTTCGTGTTGTGTTTTATACCAACCCTCTTTTTCATTTCCGGCATAACCTTTTTTCTCTTCATCAGTCAGTTCGTTCCACGGTTTTTCATACTGTTTAAGTGTTTCAAGACGATTGAGATAATCTTTCCGTCTTCCTTCAATTTCTTCTGTACCATACAGCTTCCAATCTTCTTCATATCCTTTTACATAAGATTTCTTATCCTCTGTTTTCGTGATGTCATAATTCACAATAGCAACTTCAATATTCGGGATAACATATGTAATAATCTCATAGTAAGAGTAGTAACTGCTGACTTTGTTAGCATCCAATAATTTCTTTTGTTCTGCAAGATACCGTTCATGATCAACACTTCCATCAGACTTTTTCCAGGGAACATATTTCTGTTTACCGTCTGCATCCGTTGTGTATTGAGGAGCTGGATCCACTGCAAGCTGCATAGGTCCTAAAAGCGAATAATAGTAATTCAAATTTTTTACCAAGGCATCTTTTTTCATATTGTCCCATTGTTTATATGCATCGGCATCATTCGGGACACGATATTTCAACTCATAAATCTCTTCATTTTTGGCAGCTCTTCGTTTTGATAACTCAGCAAACGTTTCTCTGTTATCTTCACGCCACTTAACCCACTTCTTCACTTTTTCCTGTAGAGAGGAAGACATGTAAGGCTCTCTGATGAAATATGAAATGTCAAAGATTCTGGAGTCGTTATAATTCCAATCATTCAGCTTTAAACTGTCTGCACCTTCACAATTAAATCTGGTATAAACACTATCTTCATCAACACTAATTGATACACTCTGAGCCAGATTCCGATAACCAACAAATACGTTTGTTTCATACTGGTAACTGTCCAGTTTCTTCTTTCCAATCGCTTTTATCTTCCTATGCAATGTATCAAACATAAAAATACATTCTGCTTTTGGAGCAATTGTAGAAGTAAGAAGAGCATAAAGATTGATATTGTCCTCACTGAAAGAAAGTTTCAGATTCCACAGTTCATCATCAATATCATCATCTTCAACACTCCATCCTGGCATTTTTTCCAAAACCAAATGCATGAGAGATAAATCCTTTTTCTCTGGACGATAAAACACCACATATTCTTTTGCCATTCCATCTTCACGAAGATTGTCTGCAGCCAGATACTCAAAAGAATCTGTTTCTCCAGTATTGATTTTGAATCCCACAAAATCCTTGTCCATAAACTCCCTCTCCAGAGAGTATGCAGTTACCGTTTTTGTTTCATGGAAACCATCATTTTCAGTAGAAGGGTGTTGCATTTGAAAGCATCCAATGTCTTCCAGATAAAGGTTCATATACACTTCCAGATCATCATATCCATTGGATTTTACTCTTTTCCCATCAACATTGATATATTCATCCACTTCAAATGTTAGTGTATCAAAATCTTTCACATGTTCATCATATTCAACGGTTTCCGTTTTCACACCATTTAAAACAGTAATTGGTTCAAGATCGGGGCCACATAAATAAATCTTTTTGCAATCATAATTTCTCATGCCATCCAACCTCCAACCCGTTTGATCGGAACATCAAATGAAATAGTAAGATTGACTGTTCCTCCGGAAACTTCAATCTGGTTTGTCCCTGGTAATAATCTGAGCCAGTAAATGTTTCCTATATCTTGCCAACCTATATCTTTGAATCGGATGATACCGCCGGTCGTAGTGTCAGATAAGATACAATACCTGCAATCTATTGTAATTGGCAACCTTGGAACTTTTCCGTTCTCTAAATCCGGGTCAGCGGTAAAGATCATGGTATTGGAATTATCAGTGAAATTTTTTATAGAAATTCTTTGAGAATCAGATTTGACTTCCAGATTGATGATTGGATATACATATTCGTCCAACTCATCAGATAGACATTCAATTTTGAGTGTTTGTGTTTCTTCTATATTATATGTAAATTCATAATGCTTTTTTGGGTAAGCATCATCGTGTTCGAAAGTGAAGACAACTCCTGACCACCCCCCAATGCAAGATTTCCATTCAGTAGAAGTAATTTTCCCGTTATAGATAAGACCAATCGTTCCATCTTCATCTATAATTTTTAAGGGCGAATTTAATTTTGGGCTGGTCAACCAGCTTTCAACAATCCGCTGTTCCTCATTCGTAAAAGGTTTTCCCTGTTCTTTTATCAAAGCATAAGTAAAAGATAGAACAGTATTTGTTGCTCCGTAATCATTCGCCACCGGTCTTGAAACAGTCGTTTCACCTTTCAAACTTTCTCTGGTAATTCCTGGTGCAGAATCTAGCGTATCAAACGTTGCCAGGAATAAACGGGAACTGAGAATAACAGATTCCGTTGATTTTCCATTATAAATAAAACCTTTCAGCATTAAGGTGTCCTCCTTTCGTTATTTTTATATAAAAAAGAGATTACTCTGATGAAAGAGTAATCTCTTGGAATTGAGTTATGTTATTTGTTTTTTATTACTTTTTGACGGCTACCTGTATATTTGTGAGTGAAGTCTTTGTTATTTTGGAAGCAGTAAAAGTAGGAGCTGCCATATTTTTCTTTTCTGTAAGCTTCATTTTTTTATCGTTGATTGCAACAGCTTCCAACAAACCTTGCATTGTGTCATTAAAAAATTTACTCATATGTCATTCTCCTTTCAATTTTTCTACTACAGCTTTAAAAGCTTTTTTCTCGTCTTCGGTAAGATCATCTTTTTCATTCTTAGAATAAACGTTGATAAAATAAATTATTTCCTTAATTTCAATATCCACATAAATAACTCTGGCTCCACCACGTTTTCCATGTTGACCAAGGGGAATACGAATTTTTCTTAAACCACCAGTTCCTTGAATAGCGTCTCCTATTTTAGGATCTGCCAAAATGATATTTTCTAAAGATCTTAAATCTTCATCTGTCAACCCCAATTCTTCCCAGTGTTTAGTGAAAATAGAAACCTCTATAAAAGTGCGTTTCATAATGATATTGTCAATATTGGTTGACACATTTATCTCAAAGATATCATTTCCTATGCAGCCAGGCCCAGAGATTGGTAGTATCTCTGACGCTTAATCATAGGAGGAAGCCCACCGTTGGCAGAGCAGATCCTCCTGTTATTCCAGTAACTGATGAAGTATCTCCAAATGAGAACCTTCAGTTCCTCTATGGTCATAGTCTCCGTATTGTAGCGGTCATAGAGAAGCTCGCTTTTCATTCTGGCCCACATGCTTTCGCATCGGGCATTATCGTGGCACCTGCCACCGGCACTGTTCATGCTTTGAATAATACCGTATTTAGCAAGAGCCTTACGATAAGTTTCACTGGTATATTGTGTTCCTCTGTCAGAGTGTACAATAGCCCCTCGCAGATCAGGATATGCCAGATAGGCATTATCCAGGGTATGCTCACACAAAGTTGCTTTCATGTTGGTTTCCATTGCCAGACCAAGGACACTGGAATCAAAGCAGTCAAAGATAGCTGAAACATACAGTTTTCCATCTTTAGCCTTGATTTCTGTGATGTCAGTTACACATTTTTCAAGTGGCTTATCAGATTTGAAATCTCGCTTCAGAAGATCATCTGCCTTACGAGCTTCCCGATCAGCCTTGGTAATACCATTCGGCTTACGCTTTGGTTGATGACTAAGGCCAATTTCATCCATGACCCTGTAGACGGTTCGCTCACCAGGAATCTTGAGTCCTTCCGGTTTCTTAAGGAGAAGTGCCTGATACATGCGAATACGCCCATAGGTATCATTACATTCATCCTCTGTATTGATTGCTCTCATAGCATCAGCGAGATCCTGATATTTCCAGGTGCGATCTTTATGAGCAAGATATTTGTAGAACCCCTGGCGGCTAACGCCAAGCATCCGGCAATAGAATGAAAGTTTTCCCTTAATCATGCCGTCTTCCGTTTTTATGGCAATGAACATCATTCTTTGGTTCTTGCTGACTTCCGACGGCTGG
>ERZ840057.1117-NODE-1117-length-24057-cov-10.551704_pt1 | contig 24057 bp, 19 predicted proteins | sample MGYA00519907_ERZ840057 | MGnify/ENA primary metagenome ERZ840057 (study PRJEB31850, sample SAMEA3708862) | human gut metagenome | biome: human gut; feature: human-associated habitat; material: faeces | place: China | collected 2014 ...
AGAGCCGCAAGGACATCGACAGGCTGTCAGCCGCCGTGAAAGAAAAGGACAGCCGGGAAATCATTTCCATCCTCCACAGGAACCTGCCGTTGTGGGAGACGGTACGTCTGGACTATCCGGTGGCGGTTCTGAGAGTGCTGGTCAAATCCGACGCGGGCCAATGGGAGGATAAGGAATATGTGAAAATAGAAAAAATAATCGGTGCCGTCAGGGAACTGATATCCTATGCGGAACTGATGCGGAAAGAGAGACAGGAATGAAAACGATACTTATTTTGGAAGATGACGTGATTTTTAGCCGCAGCATCGGCAACTGGCTGAAGAAGAAGGGGATGGCGACCGAACATGCTACGACGCTGTCAGCTGCCCGCAAGGCCCTTTCCGCAAGGGAATTCGACCTTGTCCTTGCAGATCTCCGCCTGCCGGACGGGAACAGCACCTCCCTGCTGGAATGGATGAACGAGAGGTTCTACGCCACCCCGTTCCTTATCATGACCAACTACGGGCAGGTGGAGAACGCGGTGGAAGCCATGCAGCTGGGGGCGGCCAACTACCTGTGCAAGCCCGTCCAGCCGGACAAGTTGCTGGAAGCTATCGGAAAGATATTCAGCCGTTCTCGGAATGACGGGAGTGAGTTCTACCGCGGGGAGAGTGCCAAAGCGCGGGAAATGTACCGGTTAGTGGGGCTGGTGGCACGTTCCGACATTTCCGTGCTCATTCGGGGAGCCTCCGGTACGGGAAAGGAGCATATCGCCCGCGAACTGCATGAACAAAGCCACCGTAGGAACAAGCCTTTTGTCCCGGTGGACTGCGGAACCATTACCGGCGATCTTGCCAAATCTGAATTTTTTGGGCACCGCAAGGGGACGTTCACCGGAGCCTACGGTGACAGGTGCGGACTGTTCCAGACGGCTGATAGGGGTACGCTGTTCTTGGATGAGATCGGCAACCTTTCCCCCGAGACACAGATGCTCCTGTTGCGTGCCCTACAGGAAAGACGCTACAAGCCCGTCGGCTCTACCCGGGAATACGCCTTTGATGTCCGTCTGGTAGCCGCCACGAATGAAAACCTGGAGAGGGCGATATCCGAAGGGCGTTTCCGGGAGGACCTGTTCCATCGCCTGAACGAGTTCACCATCAATGTCCCCCCCTCTCTCGGAATGCGGGGAGGACATACTTCCGTTGGCGGAGTTCTTTATGAAGCATTTTTCTGAAAAGCACCGTAAGCCCATACGCGGTTTGAACAGTCTGGCTGCGGTCTCATTACAAAAATATCCCTGGCCCGGCAACATACGCGAACTGAAAAACTGCATCCAACGTGCTGTCCTGCTCTCTGCAGACGGATGGATCTCACTGGAGGGGCTGAATCTGGACCTCACTGTTGGACGGGAGGAAACCGCTTCTCTCTCAGAAGAGGAGAAAGAAAAACGGCTGCTTCTCAAGACCCTTGAAGAGGCAGAGGGCAACCGTGCCCGTACGGCCAGGATGCTCGGTATCAGCCGGACCTCCTTGTACGAGAAATTAAAAAAATACCGGATTATATGAGCGGGCCAGCATTCTTCCAAAAGGAGGAAGTGAAATCAGATACTCTCTTTAAGGTTGATTGTAAGTCAATTAAAAATAGAAAATGATTGTTTTTTTAGACAATAAAGTGTATATTTGCATTGAAAGAATCGTTCTTTGACTGGTGCAAAGGAAAACGGAATATTGTAATTTGCTCGTTTCTAAATCGTTACCTACTTAGTGATAAGTAGAGTATAACTGTTTAATATTCAACTATATAGAGAATGTACAATGTTTTGCAAGGTGGAATGTCAGGTTCTTTTTAATACCGCATATATCGGCAATCTCTTTCAAGTAGGCGTTTAGCTTCTGATTGCTGATTACGGGAAGTATCTTGCCGTCCGGCAACTTGCCCTTGTACTTCTTCAAAATCATCTTGGGAATATCCAGCAGGGGGACATTCACGTCCGTGTTGGTCTTTACCCGCTTGGTGATTATCCAAAGGTTGCCGTCAAAAGACTTTTGGATATTCTCCTGCCGCAAATTGGCGACATCGCTGTATGCCAGACCGCAGAAACAGGAAAAGACGAACAAGTCCCTGACGTGTTCCAGCCGTTCGGAAACCATTTTCTTTTTAAGGATAATTTTAATCTCGTCCTCTGTCAGATAACCCCTGTCCACTTTTTCCAGCCGGATTTTGTAGCTGGCGAAAGGGTCGCCCACCAGTATGCCGTTGTTACGGGCGATGATGATGATACGCTTGAAGAACTGCATGAACTTGGCGGTGGTGTTGTAGCCGCACTTGCAGGCGGTACGCAAATACAACTCAAAATCGGTAATGAACATCGGGCTTATCTCCTTTATGGATATGTCCGATACGTTGTACTTGCTTTGGATAAATTCAGCGAGGTGGCGGCGGGTCACTTCATACTTGCGGTAGGTCGCTATCGTCTTGGATATGCCTACAAGCTGCTTCACATCGTCATTGTGCTTTTGGAACAATGAAAGGATTGTTTCGTGGCTCTCGCTGTGTCCCAAGAACTCGTTTTTCACTTTCTCGGCGGTCACGTAATTGTCACGCCGCTGCATTTCGTGGTAAATGGTATTCAGGGAAGAACGTATGTCGTCCAAAAGGGCGTTTATCCTCCCGGCATCCCTGCCTTTGGCTTTGCCCGCAGTAATGCTCCAGTTGTCGGGCTGGATGCTCTGTTTCGTACTGAACTGGCAAAGTTTGCCGTCTATGGTGATGCGTGCCATAATCATAACCTCGCCGTTTTTCTTTTCAGAACCTTTCTTCAAATAAAAAAGAACCTTGAATGTCGATTTCATAACTCACTTTTTTTAGTTGCAAAATTAATTTTTACCTCTCGTTTTCGAGTTATGCAGACTATGGACTAATCAAGTCATTATCAGGTCATTTATGGACAAATCGTTACCGTTTTTGTCCGGCGGGGAATAGGTAACGATTTAGTAACGAAACTTTGTCTTTTACCGTACTTTTGAAGTCTTGGAAGCAGGACTTTCGGGCAATAAAAAAAGCCACAAATCATTGATTTGTAGCTTTTTGTCCGTTTGCTGACCATTTCTGTCCAGCACGTTCAGCGGAGAGACAGGGATTCGAACCCCGGGTACCTCGCGGTACAACGGTTTTCAAGACCGCCGCAATCGACCACTCTGCCACCTCTCCAAAATCCTTGTGAAGGATGCCTTATTTCTCAAAAGCGATGCAAAGGTAGGGATTATTTTTGAATATGCAAAACTTTGGCCACTTTTTTTTGAAGAAAAGAGTATTATGGGATTTTTATATATGAAAATATGTACCTTTGTTATTGACAAAAACAATACAAAACAATATATGAATATGAATAAGTCGATTATTACAGTTGTAGGTAAGGATACGGTGGGTATCATTGCAAAGGTATGTACGTACTTGGCAGAAAATGAGGTGAATATTTTGGATATTTCGCAAACAATCGTGCAGGAATATTTTAACATGATGATGATAGTAGATGTAACTCGCATGCAGAAACCTTTTGAGCAGGTTGTAGCAGAGCTGGCCGAATTGGGAAATGAGATAGGAGTGCAGATTAAGTGTCAGCGTGAAGAAATCTTTAATAAAATGCATCGTATTTAATTTTATAACTTTTCTTGTATGATTAATATTTCAGAGGTTATTGAAACCAATAAGATGATTGAACAGGAAAATCTGGATGTACGTACTATTACAATGGGGATTAACCTGTTGGATTGTGCGGATAGAAATCTGGATGTTCTTTGTCAGAATATATACAATAAAATTTTCCGCTATGCAGAAAAGTTGGTGAGTACAGGAGAAGAGATATCAAAGGAGTTTGGTATTCCTATTGTAAATAAACGTATCTCAATTACTCCCATCGCATTGGTGGGAGGCTCTGCATGTAAAACTCCTGATGATTATGTAAAGATTGCACAGACATTGGATCGCGTGGCGGAAGAGTTGGGTGTGAATTTCATTGGAGGGTACTCGGCGATTGTTTCGAAAGGGATGACTCGTAGTGATGAACTTTTGATTCGTTCTATTCCGAAGGCTTTGGCTTGCACGGAACGTATTTGCAGTTCTGTTAATGTCGGTTCTACCAAGACAGGTATCAATATGGATGCTGTTAAACTGATGGGTGAAATTATTAAAGACACGGCAGAAGCTACAAAGGAACGCGATTCTTTGGGATGTGCCAAACTGGTTGTGCTATGCAATGCACCAGACGATAATCCGTTTATGGCGGGTGCATTCCATGGGGTATCGGAAGCCGATGCTATCATTAATGTGGGAGTCAGTGGTCCGGGTGTTGTGAAGTATGCATTGGAGCAGATTCGCGGACAAAGTTTTGAAGTGCTTTGTGAAACAATCAAGCGTACTGCATTTAAAATTACTCGTGTAGGGCAATTGGTTGCACAGGAAGCATCTCGCCGTTTAGGTGTTCCTTTCGGTATTATAGATCTTTCATTGGCTCCAACACCAGCTGTAGGTGATAGTGTAGCTGAAATTTTGCAGGAAATTGGTTTGGAATATCCGGGAGCTCCCGGCACGACTGCAGCGCTGGCTTTGCTGAACGATCAGGTGAAAAAAGGAGGGGTAATGGCTTCTTCTTATGTAGGAGGATTAAGTGGTGCATTTATTCCGGTCAGTGAGGATAAGGGAATGATTGATGCGGTAGAAGCCGGAGCACTGACTATAGAAAAACTGGAAGCGATGACTTGTGTCTGCTCTGTGGGACTGGATATGATTGCGATACCGGGAAGTACATCGGCTGCTACTATTTCGGGTATTATTGCCGATGAAGCTGCTATTGGTATGATTAATCAGAAAACAACAGCCGTACGTGTTATTCCAGTTGTAGGAAAAGAAGTCGGTGAAACCGTAGAGTTTGGTGGATTACTTGGATATGCACCGGTTATGCCAGTCAACTCGTTTAGTTGTGAAGCTTTTGTGGGACGAGGAGGACGTATACCGGCTCCTATTCATAGCTTTAAAAACTGATAAAACATAAAAATTCCCGTTGTTTCTTAGTGAAAATTGTGTTTTTCTTAGTGAAACAACGGGATGTTTTTTTGTGAACAATCTTTTTCTCTCGAAATACTTCAATTGTTATCCTGATAGAATTGAAGATTTCTAAAAACTAAACCTACTTTAATTAACCTTTCTCTATAACCTTAATAATGTCTAATGCAACTCTTGTTTGATGATTTTAGGCTTGTTTTATAAAGTAAACAATATTGTCTCCTGATTTGTTCATAGCTATCTAAAATTTTTCTGGAATTGCGTATCTTTGTACCGGTCAATCTTATAACAGGTAGACTTGGTTTATAAGTAAAATAGGAGTATGATGAAATAAAACCATTGCAACCCTGTCGGCTTATAAGCTCGAAAACAGAATATCTACAGAATATTTATGGTGAATTATTTGGATGAACTGAATGAAAGTCAGCGCGCTGCCGTACTTTATAACGAAGGACCTTCTTTGGTAATTGCAGGTGCAGGGTCGGGAAAGACACGTGTCTTGACTTATAAAATAGCGTATTTGCTGGATAGTGGTTATGATGCCCGTTCTATATTGGCTCTTACATTTACCAATAAGGCTGCCCGTGAAATGAAAGAGCGTATTTCTCGCCAGGTAGGTGTAGAAAGGGCACGTTACTTGTGGATGGGTACATTTCATTCTGTCTTTTCACGTATATTACGTACGGAGGCAGAAAGCATAGGCTTTACATCTAATTTCACGATTTACGACTCTTCCGATTCTAAAAGTCTGATAAAGTCAATCATCAAGGAAATGCATCTGGATGATAAAGTCTATAAACCCGGAACAGTGCAGGCGCGTATCAGTAACGCGAAAAATCATCTGATTTTACCCGATGCTTATGCAGCTAATGCCGAATTATACGAAAGTGATGCGGCTGCGAAGATACCTGCTGTCCGTGATATTTATCGGTTTTATTGGGAAAGATGCCGTCAGAGTGATGTAATGGACTTTGATGATTTGCTGTTGTATACCTATTTGTTGTTTAAACAGTATCCGGATATTTGCAGACGTTATGCCGAACATTTTCAGTATGTATTGGTTGATGAGTATCAGGATACAAACTTTGCACAGCATAGTATTGTGCAGCAGTTGACTGGCATTCACCGCAAGGTTTGCGTGGTGGGAGATGATGCGCAGAGTATTTATTCTTTCCGTGGAGCAAATATAGACAATATCCTGAAATTTACTCAGCTGTATAATGATGCCCGCTTGTTCAAATTGGAGCAAAACTATCGCTCTACCCAAACCATTGTAAAAGCGGCCAACAGTCTGATTGAGAAAAATAGAGAACAGATACGGAAAGAAGTGTTCTCGAAAAATGAGGCAGGAGAACCGATTACTGTCTTCAGTGCTTATAGTGATGTGGAAGAAGGGGAGATTGTTGCCGGGAAAATTGCTCAACTTCACACTCGTGAGGGATATGGGTATGATGATTTTGCTGTATTGTATCGTACCAATGCGCAGAGCCGTATTTTTGAAGAAGCGTTGCGCAAGCACGCTTTGCCTTACCGGGTATATGGCGGATTGTCTTTTTATCAGCGTAAGGAGATAAAAGATGTAATTGCTTATTTTCGTCTGGCGGTTAATCCGCATGATGAAGAAGCCTTAAAACGTGTCATTAATTATCCGGCACGTGGTATCGGGGATACTACTTTAGGAAAAATTGTCAATGCTGCCAATATACATAAGGTAAGCCTGTGGACGGTGTTGTGCGAGCCGTTATCATATAATGTCAATTTGAATAAAGGTACACATGCCAAGTTGCAGGGATTCCGTGATTTGATAGCAGGATTTGTAGAAGCTGCAACTTCCAAAACTGCCTACGAACTGGGAGGTGAAATCGTGCGTCAGTCGGGTATTATCAGTGAGATTTATCAGGACCGTTCACCGGAGAATTTAAGCCGTCAGGAAAATATAGAAGAATTGGTGAATGGTATGCACGATTTTTGTACTACCCGTCAGGAAGAAGGAAACGAGCATATTTTGTTGCAGGACTATCTTTCTGAAATTGCCTTGCTTACCGATCAGGACAACGATAAAGATGAATATGTCCCTCAAGTTACATTGATGACGATTCATTCAGCCAAAGGATTGGAGTTTAAGAATGTATTTGTGGTAGGTCTGGAGGAAAACTTATTTCCGAGTCCGATGTCCGGTTCGTCATATAAAGCACTGGAAGAAGAGCGCCGTTTGTTTTATGTAGCCATTACCCGGTCCGAAGAACATTGCTTTCTGTCGTATGCCAAAAGCCGCTTTAAGTATGGTAAAATGGAGTTTAGTAACCCAAGTCGTTTTCTGAGTGATATAGACTCCCGTTATCTGAATTTACCGCAAGGAGAGGCTATCGCCCGTAAGGTAGACGAAGGAGCTACTCGTTTCCGGCAAAGTAATCTGTTTTCTGCATCTCGTGAGGAAAGGGAAGAGCGGTATATCGACCGCCATACACCTTCCATGTTCGATGGAGGTGAAATTCCTCAGGAACCTCATCGCTTTGTAAAACCTGCACCTCCCCGTACATTAAGAAAAATACCGACTGCAGGCACTTCGGTATCCTCTTCCGCTTCTACGCATGGTGTATCGGTAGGACAGACCATAGAACACGAACGTTTTGGGTTGGGAGAAGTAATCCGTGTGGAAGGTACAGGTGATAACTGTAAGGCTACAGTACGTTTCCGCAATGTTGGAGAAAAGCAACTTCTGTTGAAGTTTGCACGTTTTAAAGTTGTCAATCAATAAAATAAATATACATGGAAATAGAAAAAATAATCAAATCGGCAGATATTCCTTGTTATGTGATGGAGGAGGATTTGCTAAGAAAAAATCTGACTCTGATAAAGAGTGTTGCAGAACGTGCAGGAGTCGAAATTATTTTAGCCTTTAAGGCATTTGCGATGTGGAAATCTTTTCCTATTTTCAGAGAATACATTCATTACACAACAGCAAGTTCTGTGTATGAAGCCCGCTTGGCTTACGAGGAGTTTGGAAGTAAGGCACACACTTACTCGCCAGCCTATACTGACAGAAATATTTCTGAATTTTTGAAATATAGCAGTCATCTTACTTTCAATTCTCTCTCCCAGTTTGAACGTTTTTCTTCGCAAGCACGGAAAGAGGGTGTTTCGTGCGGAATACGTATTAATCCTGAATACTCAGAAGTAGAAGTAGAATTGTATAATCCTTGTGCTCCTGGTACTCGTTTTGGAGTTACTTCCGATTTATTGCCGGAGGTATTGCCCGAAGGTATTGAAGGCTTTCATTGTCACTGTCATTGCGAATCAAGTTCTTACGAATTGGAGCGGACCTTACAGCATATAGAAGAAAAATTTAGCCGTTGGTTTCCTCAGTTGAAATGGTTGAATTTAGGAGGAGGACATCTGATGACACGCAAAGATTACGATGTAGAGCATTTGATTGGACTTTTAAAAGGTTTGAAAGAGCGTTATCCTCATTTGCAGATTATTCTGGAACCTGGTTCTGCTTTTACATGGCAGACAGGTACACTGGTGGCATCTGTAGTCGATGTAGTAATGAGCCGTGGCATACGGACTGCTATTCTGGATGTAAGTTTCACTTGTCATATGCCCGACTGCCTGGAAATGCCTTACCAGCCTCGGGCACGTGGAGCAGAAAGTCTTCCTGCCGATGCGGTGAAAACAGCATCAGCTGAGGATCATGTATACCGTTTGGGAGGAAATAGCTGCCTGAGTGGCGACTATATGGGCAGCTGGAAGTTCGATCATGAGTTGCAGATTGGAGAAAGAATTGTTTTTGAAGATATGATTCATTACACCATGGTGAAAACCAATATGTTCAACGGAATTCATCATCCGTCTATTGCTTTGCTTCATACAGACGGCGAACTGGAAGTGTATAAGACCTTCCGATATGAGGATTATCGTGACAGAATGTGCTAATTGATTATATAGTCTGATTCAATTGTACGGTTCATCTCGAAGTGCTTTGTAGACTTCGGTATGAACCGTCTTTTTTCTGTATAAAGGCTTTGTTTGTTTTATTCCATAAAAAAGTTTGCTGCTTTGAGATTGCAGAAAGTGAGATTTTAGTGGGGTAAGTACAAGAAAAATCTACTTTTCTGAAAAAAAATGAAGCTAATTTTTGCAGATAAGGAAAAAAACACTACTTTTGCACTCGCAATCGAAAATCACTTCCGATTGTGTAATTAAAATAATTGCGGAAATAGCTCAGTTGGTAGAGCATAACCTTGCCAAGGTTAGGGTCGCGAGTTCGAGTCTCGTTTTCCGCTCAAAATGATTAGTAGTAATCCTTGCAATCAGCTTTAAGAAGATTGTGAGGATTTTTTTTATTTCTTATTGTGGTGCTTCGTGTATTTTGATATATTTGCGGCTGTTTTATTTATATACAGACAAGATGAAAACATACGATATCTATTTTACAGACGGGAGATCGACTGATAACAAAGGTTTTTCAATAAAGACTGAAGAGAAGGCGATTCATATGGCTGAAGATATGCTGGAAAAAGGAAATAGTTATATTAGAGAATACGCCGGAGGTACAATTATGGTAGTCGATTCGGAGGGAGAGATGGTTTGGAGCAAGCCTATTCCCGATTGATGAATAAATAACAGGAATAATAATATAAAAAAAATAGAATTAAGCTTATGTTCTCAGGAATAGTAGAAGAATATGCAGAAGTTGTTAAGGTGGTAAAAGATCAGGAAAATCTTCACCTTACTTTGAAGTGTTCGTTTGTGGATGAATTGAAGATAGACCAGAGTGTATCTCATAATGGAGTATGTCTTACAGTGGTCAGCATTCAGGATGGTACTTATACTGTAACAGCCATGAAGGAAACCATTGAACGCTCTAATATCGGACTTTTGCAGGCGGGAGATAAGGTAAATGTAGAACGCAGCATGATGATGAATGGTCGTTTAGACGGTCATATCGTACAGGGACATGTAGATCAGACTGCCACTTGTGTGGCAATCGATGATGCAGAAGGAAGTTGGTATTTTACATTTAAGTATGATTTCAATCCCGAAATGGCCAAACGTGGATATTTTACCGTAGATAAAGGTTCGGTTACTGTCAACGGAGTCAGTCTTACTGTATGCAATCCTACAGAAAATTCATTTCAGGTAGCCATTATTCCTTATACATACGAACATACCAACTTCCATACTTTCAAGGTAGGAAGTATTGTAAATATTGAGTTCGATATTATCGGCAAGTATCTGAGCCGTATGATGCAGCTCACCAAATAAAGAGAATATCAGAGATCTTTCAATAAAATCTGATTGTTATGGTAAATATACTCGTCGCGGGCTTTTACCAAAGCCTCCCAAGAAGCTGAGTATTGTTTACGGTCTATTTTGAATGCTTCTGAGCCGGTTGAATCCAGTCGGCTTAGGAGCATTCCTACTGTCAGACGGTTGATATCCATTCCCGGTACATAACCGGTATCTTTCCGGTTGTCCTCATTTCCTGCTTCGTAGATGAGATGCATATCCTGCAATTCATACAGAATCTTCTTGGTCAGACGGATTGGTATTTTATGTTCCTTGCTTATTTCTTCGGCTGTATAAGGCTGTTTCCCCTGAGCGAACTGTTTGCAGATAGCAGACAGGATGATGGTGCAGAAAAAATCATGGTAACGCCGACTGATATTGGCGGTTTCCTTGCCAAATTCAAAAGAAGTGAGATTCTGGCTTACATAACTCATTTCTGCTCCAAACAGGCAGATGGTCCATGATATTTGTGCCCATAACAGAAACATGGGTATTGCTGCAAAACTTCCATAGATGGCATTGTAGTTTGAAAGCCATATCTGACTGTTGATATAAATGTATTGGAATGCCTGAAAAGCACTTCCTGCCAGGATACCCGGCAACCAGCTATGCCGCAGGCGTACTTTGGTATTAGGAATAAAGATAAATAAACCGATAAACATTCCCCATGTAAGTATATAAGGAATCATGCGTACCACAAACTTTAAGATGGGGGCCAGCAGCAAAAAGTTATCCATGCTTTTGATATAGGTCGTCATAAAGATTGTCAGACCACTGGAGATGACAATCAGCAACGGCAACAGAAGAATCATGGAGAAATAATCGGTAATTTTACGGAATACACTTCTGGGATGTTTTACCTGCCAGATAGCGTTGAAACTCCGCTCGATATTGTCTGTCAGAATCAATATAGTCCACAGCAACATAATCAGACCGACTCCAATGAATACTCCGCTCTTGGCATGAAGCAGATATGAATTAATCCATGAGATGATAAGTTCTGCCTGCTGTTCAGTCATACTTTGACGCAGATTGTTCTCGATAATTAAATCGAATCCGAACCCACGGGCAATGGCAAAAAGTATAGCCAATATGGGAATAATGGATAACAGAGTACTATAAGTCAATGCAGCGGCACGTACCTGAATTCTGTCATTCAAAAATTGTCGAACCGATAAAATGGGGATTTTGATGCAGGCATATAACTTTCGTTGGATAGGATTCAGCTCGTCATCTGTGATTCGCCAGATATCGTACTGGAAGAAATGCAGCCATTGGTTTATTCGGTTCTTGTTCATAGTAGTGAGGGGATGAAATTAAAGAAAAAGCAGTCAGTCTATAAGCCGGGTTCTGTTCCTTATAAAAATAAGGCGTCTGTCATTTATCTACACCTGCTGTCACCAGCAGGCTCTAGCGGTCTACCCTCCGACGTGGGGCGAGCAACCCTCATTAATGCCGGTTTACATGACCTTACAACTCCTAAGATGCACAGCCCGCATATCGCTATACGGCTGGTAGGCTCTTACCCTACCTTCTCACCCTTACCTTTTCCCGAAAGAAAAGGCGGTTATTTTCTTCTGCATTACTCCACCCTCGCGGGCAGCTTTCTGTTAGGAAGTAGGATGCTCTGTGTTGCCCGGACTTTCCTCTTGTACACACATGTACCAGCGACAAACCGACCAACTGCTTTTCACTGCAAAGGTACGCAAATAAACCGAAATAGCGACATAATTGGCAAAATATCCTGTGATGCTGACAAAAATAACTGATAATGAATGTAAAATTGGCAGAATTGCCCGTTAATTGCGGTTAATGGGTACTATGCCTTTGTTAAAAGAGAGAAAAAAGAACTGACAAGGAGTACAACCGTATAAATTTTGTTCTACTTTAGCAAATGAAATGTTAAACAAATAACGAAATTAACAATATAATAAGAATAGAATTATGAAAAGAGTAACTAAGTATGTAATAGGAACAGCAGCAATGTTGGTTGCCAGCGCAGGTGTAGCAGGAGTTACTGCTTATACCGTATTACAATCAAAAGATAATAAAGGTGAACTTTCCTTCAATGATGCATTCCAGACTAATCTGAATGCCCGGACAGCTGCCTTGTCGCCTGCAAACATGCAACCTGTAGATTTGACAAAGGCTGCAGAAAGTTCTTTGAATTCTGTTGTGCATATCATGGCTGTACAGCGCAGTAAAGTACAAACCATTCAGACTCAACCGGATTTCTTTGACTTCTTCTTTGGAGACGGCCAGGGACGTCGTCAGCAAGTACAGACTCCGGAACGTCGTGGTTTGGGGTCAGGTGTGATTATTTCGAAAGACGGATACATTGTAACCAATAATCACGTGATTGAAAATGCCGATGATATTTCTGTAAAACTGCACGACGGACGTGAAATGAAAGGCCGTATGATTGGTACAGACCCTTCTACCGACTTGGCTTTGATTAAAATCGAAGGTGATGATTTCCCAGCTATTCCGGTGGGTGATTCCGACCAGTTGAAAGTGGGAGAATGGGTATTGGCAGTAGGTAATCCGTTTAACTTGGGTTCTACAGTTACAGCAGGTATCGTCAGTGCCAAGGCCAGAGGCTTGGGAGCAAACGGTGTGGAATCGTTTATTCAGACCGATGCGGCCATCAATCAGGGTAACAGTGGAGGCGCTTTGGTAAATGCAGCAGGACAGTTGGTCGGTATTAATGCGATGCTTTATTCTCCTACAGGAGCTTATTCGGGATACGGTTTTGCCATTCCTACCAGTATTATGACGAAGGTGGTAACCGACTTGAAGCAATATGGTACTGTACAACGTGCGTTATTGGGTATTGCCGGACGTGATATGGGTAACGAAGTATATCCGGATGAAATCAAGAAGGAACAGAAAGAACTGGGTGCTACAGAAGGTGTACAGATTGTAGAAGTCACAGAAGGTGGTTCTGCTGATGGATTGCTCCAGAAGAACGATGTCATTATCGCAATGGAAGGTAAGAAGATAAAGAATATGGCCGAACTGCAAGGTACATTGGCTAAATACCGTCCGGGAGATAAGATTAAATTGACTGTATTGCGCGATAAGAAAGAGAAAGAATTTACAATTACCTTGAAGAATGCGCAGGGTAATACAAAAATCGTGAAGAATGTGGATATGCAGATTTTGGGTGCTGCCTTCCGTGAAGTGCCTCAAGATTTGAAACGTCAGTTGAACTTGGGTTATGGAGTGGAAGTAACCGGAGTCTCAGACGGACGAATGAAAGATAGTGGTATCCGTAAAGGATTCATTATTCTGAAAGCGAACAGCAAGCAGTTGAAAACTGTGCAGGATTTGGAAGATGTAATGAAGGCAGCTTCACAATCTCCTGATCAGGTATTGTTCATGACTGGTATTTATCCGTCAGGAAAACGTGCAAATTATGCTGTAGATTTGTCACAAAATTAATAGGTATATAGATTGTGCTGATTGTTCATCTCGAAATCAGACGAAAGAAGAAGCCCGACATGCAAGTCGGGCTTTTTCTTTGAGTCTCATCCTTTTTTCTGAGATTACAAATCTCATTCCGTTTATATTCTTTTGCCCGGTACTTTCAAGTGATGAGTGCAGTTTTTCCTTGAAAAAACTATACTACTTTCAAGAAGAAACTGCACTCCTTACTTGAAAGTACTGGAAATTCGTCTAACGAGGCAAGGCTATCTTTGAAGGAGCTGAAAAGATTACGTCGGGTTGTTTCCTTGCTCAGAAAGTTCAGTCCAAACGAATATGTGCTTCGATGCGGAAATCCCAATCGTTTTTCTCTAAAAATATATTTTATCTGGGTATGAAGACTGATGGATGAAAAATAAAAACAGAATCAACTGTCGTGTATCAGTAGATCTTCGTTTGTATTTAAACCTTCGAAGTACCGACAAGACAACTGATTCTGTTTCAGTCTCTGATAGAGTAGTGATTTATCGGATACGGATTGATTTTCCAGCCCGTATATTGCTTCCTTTTATTCCGTTCAGGCGGCGTAGCTGACTTACGCTGACACCATATTTTGCGGCAATACCGCCCAATGTTTCTCCGTTGCGTATTCTGTGGTATACGGCTTTACCCGAAGAAGATGATTTTGGAGTTGCAATAGCTACTGTAGAGCGGCGTTTCTGGTATACTTCCGGCTTATAGTTGTAGATGCTGTCTTCGTGTTCGATGAAACAGCTAATCATGTTGTTAGGCAAACGTAATGCATAAGGCTCTTCATTGCCCGGAATAATGTCTTTCTTGAATTCCGGATTCAAGGCACGCAACTGATCGATGTTGATTTTACAAACATCTGCTACCTGCTGCAAATGCAGATTTTTAGATACCTGAATAGTATCGGTTCCTTCGGGCATGCGCATTTCCATCGGACTGATATTGTGTTCACAATAATATGTCATGATATAATTGGCAGCAATGAATGCAGGCACATATCCTCTGGTTTCCTTAGGCAGATAGTTGTACAAAGTCCAGAAATCTTTTTCTCCTCCGGCACGGCGGATGGCTTTATTGATAGTACCCGGTCCGCAGTTGTAGGCAGCCAATACCAGATTCCAGTCGTTGTATATTTCGTACAGATCTTTCAAGTAGCGTACTGCGGCACGGGTCGACTTTATAGGGTCGCGGCGTTCGTCTACCAGACTGTTGTTTTTCAACCCGTATATTTTGCCGGTAGTCAGCATAAACTGCCAGAGTCCGACTGCTCCTGCGCGTGAAGTTGCTGTAGGGTTGAGGGCCGATTCAATGACCGGCAGGTATTTCAACTCTTGTGGAAGGTCGTACAGGTCGAGTGCTTCCTCGAAGATAGGCATGTAGAAATTGTTTGCACTCAGCATAAATGCTACTTTCTGTCTCAAGCGAGTAGCATACATGTCGATGAATTTTCTTACCACTTCGTTGTAAGGCATTTCAATAATGGCAGGAATACGCTGCAGACGGTCGATATAGACCGAGTCGCTGACAACAGGATTGGTGGCGGTGCTTGTGCAGTTTTCCCCTAAATTGATATAGTTCTTGGATATCCAGTCTAAGTACAAACTATCTGTAGTAGACAACATACCTTCCGGTAAGTCAATTACCTGGTCAGTTCCACTGGCCGAGCGGACCGTTATGCTTTGTTCTGTCTGTTGTGCATACAGTGCAGAAGTACTTAGCAGAGTTAGTAAACCGATAAATATTTTTTTCATGGATTAAAATTTAATATTGCATTGTATGCCTATACCTTGCGGTCGGCCACGATATGCATCATTGAATATAGTAGGTTCCAGTGTCATGGTCAAGTCGTCCGAAATATCGAAGTTCGACAGCTCGGCATCCACATAGGCATCGACAACTGAAAGCAGATATACAGCAATAAAGGCAATGATACTTAAGTCTCGCTGACGTCGGAAAGCATCCTTGCGCTGGCGGAATATATTCTGATAATAGTCCAGATTATTCAAGACATCTTCCTTGGTCATACCGTTTTTGATAAAGTTCATGTAGCTGTCATTTTCAGTATTGTCGCTCATGATGTCCTGATAAGCCTGTGAGTAATCTTTGTACATTTTGGTATTCCAGGTAAGGGCATAGGTACATCCCAGGAATCCTCCGTAGATGATGGGGAGTTTCCAGTATTTATGATTGTAAATCTGTCCTGCACCGGGAATTACCAGTCCCAGCCAAATGGAGTTGTTGGGGACGGGCAACCAGCGTTTTTTCTTGGTTTCTGCAGGCTGTTGTTGTAACATTGTTTGCTGGATGGAATCGTTTTGGCGGATGAGTGCGGCTGTATCTACCGGAGCTTCCAGTTTTTCCAGTTCTTTTTGGTGGATATCCGACCATTCGCTTCTCACCGTATCCTGCAAAGCAATGCTGTCTGTACGATGATGCACCTGTATAGAATCTCCCCACAAACCGGATAGATTGGTTTGCCGGGCAGAAACTTCTGTTTGTGCTCCAAAGATGAAACACAAAATCAGAATTACAGATGATATGTATAGATAACGTTGTTGTCTCAATTTGTTCTTCTTTTATTCAGCCTTTAGTGTATCCAGAATTTCCATGATACGTTCCAAGTCGGCTTCGTTATTAAATGGAATACTGATTTTCCCTTTTCCTTTGGCACTGCATGACAGCTGTACTTTGGTTCCGAAAAAACTGCACAGATGGTTTTGCAGCATAGTATATTCTTCAGAAAGCTTTGCACCTTTGGGAGCGATTTTCTTTCCCCCCGATTCGATGCTTTCTCCTGAAGTGAGTGCTTTTACAATTTCTTCTACTTTACGAACCGAATATCCTTGAAGCAGAATTTCGTTGAAAATGCGGATTTGTGTCTTGGGATCGTCCAGTGCCAGCAAAGCACGTGCATGTCCCATGTCTATTTCCTTGTTCTTCAGAGCAACCTGTATCTGAGCCGGTAGTTTCAGCAGACGCAGATAATTGGCTATAGTAGTACGTTTTTTTCCGATGCGTTCGCTCAAACGTTCCTGAGTCAGTTCGTATTGCTCAATAAGATGCTGGTAAGCCAGCGCTATTTCCAGTGAATTAAGGTCTTCACGCTGAATGTTTTCTATCAGCGCCATTTCCATTACATTCTCATCGTCTGCCGTACGGATATAAGCAGGAATCGTTTTCAGTCCGGCCTGTATAGAAGCGCGGTAGCGTCGTTCTCCTGCTATAATCTGATAAGAATCTTCACTGAGTTTACGTAATGTGATAGGTTGGATAATACCTATTTCCGCGATGGAGTCTGCAAGTTCTTGTAAGGCTACCGGATCAAATTCGCGGCGAGGCTGATTGGGATTGACAGAAATCTTATTCAGCTCAATTTCGTTGATAGAAGAGGAGCCCGAAGTCTTTACTTCTTCGGTAGAAATCAATGCGTCAAGTCCTCTGCCTAATGCAAACTTTTTCTGTACTGCCATAGTTTTTTACTTGCTGTTTTTATTTATAATTTCGTTTGCCAATGCCAGGTGGTTCTTTGCTCCTGTAGAGTCTGCATCATACAAGATGGCCGGAATACCATGGCTTGGAGCTTCACTCAGTTTTACGTTACGCTGTATAATGGTCTTGAATACCAGTTCCTGAAAATGTCGTTTTACTTCATCATATATCTGGTTGGCCAGACGCAGACGAGAATCGAACATGGTGAGAAGGAAGCCTTCTATTTCCAATGCCGGATTCAATTTTGTTTTTATTATTTTAATGGTATTCAGCAATTTGCTGATTCCTTCCAGTGCGAAGTATTCACATTGCACCGGGATGATGACAGAATCGGAAGCGGTAAGCGCATTGATGGTAATCAGTCCCAACGAAGGTGAACAGTCTATCAGAATATAGTCGTATTCACTTTTCATAGGTTCTAAGGCCTGTTTCATAATCTTCTCGCGATTTTCCAGATTCAGCATTTCAATTTCTGCACCGACAAGATCGATGTGCGAAGGAATGATATCCAATCCGTCAATATCGGTTGTATAAATCGCTTCTCTTATATCAGCTTGGTTTATCAGACATTCGTATATGGAGCAATCTATGTCTTTTAAGTCTACTCCCAAACCGGATGAAGCGTTTGCCTGTGGGTCTGCATCGACTACCAGAACCTTTTTTTCCAGGGTAGCTAATGATGCAGCCAGATTAATAGTTGTCGTAGTTTTGCCTACTCCGCCTTTTTGATTGGCTAAAGCAATAATTTTTCCCATATTAATCAGTTTATTCTGACAGCGAAGTAACTAATAATAGCGGAGAGTACCTATCATCTGACCCTATATTTCGTAAGATGTGTTGATAACTCACTGCTTTTGTTAATAACTTGAGCAGGGCAAAGATACATATTTTTACTTAATTATGCTTCTAAGTTTGAGAAGATTAAGATTTGTAAACGCAATGTAGTCTGAGGATTGCTTGGGCAATCGCCTGAAAGATTGTACCTTTACTGCCATAAATAAAATAAGTAGAATTATGGCTAAAGAAAGACCGCTTTTATTGTTGTCGAATGATGATGGGTTTAATGCAAAAGGTATACGTGAATTGATAAAGGCTCTACGTCCGGTTGCAGATTTGGTTGTGGTAGCGCCAGACGGTCCTCGCTCAGGATCATCGGGAGCAATTACTTCTGTGCAGCCCTTGCAGTATTCGCTGATACAACAAGAACCGGGATTATTTATTTATAAATGTACAGGAACGCCTGTAGACTGTATTAAGCTGGCTTTGTTTGATATCGTAACGCGTGTTCCCAGTATGGTTATCGGTGGTATTAATCATGGAGATAACTCTTCTGTCAATGTACATTATTCGGGTACTATGGGAGTGGTAATAGAAGGTTGTCTGAAGGGGATTCCTTCGGTTGGCTTTTCGTTGTGTAATCATGCGGCAGATGCCGATTTCTCACCAGTCCTACCTTATGTACGTTCTATTGTAGAAAAGGTGTTGGAAAAAGGTCTTCCCAACGGAACTTGTCTGAATGTAAACTTCCCGGATACAGCGGAAATAAAAGGTGTACGCGTTTGCCGGCAGACCAATGGGGTGTGGATTAACGAGTTTGTAAAGACAGAAAACCCACGCGGAGGATACAGCTTTTGGCTGACAGGGGACTATTGTAATCTGGAAGTGGGAGCAGAGGCAACAGATCATTGGGCTTTAGACAACGGATATGTGGCAATTACTCCGACAAAAGTGGATGTGACGGATTATAAGTTGATGGAAGAATTGAAAACCTGGAACTTATGAAATATTACCTGATTGTAGGAGAGGCATCGGGCGATTTGCATGCTTCTAATTTGATGAAGGCTTTGCAGCAGGAAGATCCACAAGCTGAATTTCGCTTTTTCGGAGGTGATTTGATGAAAGCGGTAGGAGGTACCTGTGTGAAGCATTATAAGGAATTGGCTTACATGGGATTCATTCCTGTGCTGTTGCACTTGCGTACTATTTTCCGCAACATGGATTATTGCAAGCACGATGTGGAAGCATGGCGTCCGGATGTTTTGATTTTAGTAGATTATCCGGGCTTTAATCTGAAGATTGCTGAATATATTAAAAAGCATACACAGATTCCAGTGTATTATTATATCTCTCCTAAAATCTGGGCATGGAAAGAGTATCGCATCAAGAATATAAAACGGGATGTAGACCGTTTGTTCTCCATTCTTCCTTTTGAGGTCGATTTCTTTAAGAAGCATCAGTATCCGGTATGTTATGTGGGTAATCCGTGTGTAGATGCTGTAGACGAATTCCGGAAAAAAGGACAGGAAACTGCAGAAACATTCCGAACAGTCAATGTTTTGGACGGACGGCCTATTATTGCCTTGCTTGCCGGTAGCAGGAAGCAGGAAATAAAAGATAATCTGTCTCGCATGATAGAAGCTGCAAAAGATTTTCCAGAATATCAGTTTGTAGTGGCTGGAGCACCCGGTATCGATCCTTCTTTCTACCGTGAGTACATGGCTGCTGATACGAAGATTGTATTTGGACAGACTTATCGTTTGTTGCAGCAGGCTGAGGCTGCTTTAGTTACTTCGGGTACAGCTACATTGGAAACCGCTTTGTTTCGTGTGCCGCAGGTGGTATGTTATTATACAGCAATGGGTAAACTGGTTTCTTTCCTTCGTCGGCATATCTTGAAAGTGAAATATATTTCGCTGGTTAATCTGATAGCAGATAAAGAAGTGGTTACAGAGTTGGTAGCCGACGGTATGACTGTGGAGAATGTGAAAGCAGAACTTTCGGCTATTTTGGAAGGAGGAGATTCCCGAGCCCGGATGCTGAATGATTATGATTGCCTGATAGAACGTTTGGGGGCTCCCGGGGCTTCCGAAAGAGCTGCCAAGGCTATTGTCTGTTCGTTATGGAAAAGATAATATTATAAAGTGTGATTATAAAATAAGCGTGAGCAATATATCCCGATATATTGTTCACGCTTATTTTTTATGACCTTATTATTGAGGAGGGTGTTATACCAATGAAATAACATACAGATAAACTACTGCGGCCGGTACAGCCATTAGGGTACTGTCGAAACGGTCGAGCATTCCTCCGTGACCGGGAAGGATGTTTCCGGAATCTTTGATACCTAATGTTCGTTTTAGCAAAGATTCTGTCAAGTCGCCCCATGTTCCGAAAATGACTACAGTCAGTCCTAAGCCAATCCATTGTGCTACGGTCAGGAAGTCGAAGAAGTGAGCTAAGACGATAGCGGCTACAATGCTGAATGCTGCTCCTCCGATAGAACCTTCCCATGATTTTTTAGGAGAAATTCTTTCGAACAGGCGATGTTTTCCAAAAAGCATACCTGTGCAGTAAGCGCCTGTGTCGTTTACCCAGTTGAAAATAAAAATAGACAAAGGTAAAATTGGGTTATACTGTGATATACCTTCTGCTTCTGTCGTATGGTAAGCCAATACATTAAGCAGGGCAAAAGGTAAAGCGATATAAAGCTGGCTCATCATTCCATAGGCCCAGTTATTGATAGGATCTTTACGTTTCATGTAAAGCTCACTGATAAGCAGATACATGATCAGAAACAGGTAGGGGATAAAGATTTCGTATGTACCTGGTACTACTCCTGTATAACTGAAGCAAAGAAAGAGGAATACACCTGATAATACGGTAATACGCTTATTCATCTGAACCTTTCCGGTACGGTTTACGATCGTACCGAATTCATGGATCGTTAATGCACTAATTAGTGCAAAAAGGATGGTAAAGGGAATTCCACCTCCCAAAATACATCCTATCAGTACAGCTATGAAAATTATACCTGTAATGGCTCGTTGGATAAAGTTGCTCTTCACGGCAATATTTTTTGAGGGTTAATGTTTACTGAGTTTATGAGTTCTTCAATTTTGATTTGAGGTCTTTGGCTTGCTGAATCCTTAAATATAAGGAATGCAAATTCAGACGTTGTTCTTTCAAAACTTTGACTTTATAAGAAGCAAAGAATCTGTGCACAAAAAACAGGCTACAGATTCTTTACTTTTTCTAATTCTTATTGTTGCTTTTCTTCACTTGCAGAAGTCGTTTCAGTTTCAGAAACTTTTGTTTCCTGCGGTTGGGCTGTATTTTCCTCAGAGTTGCTTTCTGCGGTTGTTTCTGCAGCCATGATTTCTTCGGAGCGTGAAGCCCACGGACGTTTGCCGAAAATCTTTTCTACATCTTCCGCAAAAATTACTTCCTTATCTATCAGCAATTGTGCCAACTGATTATGACCTTCTTTGTGCTCCTGCAATAACGCTTTTGCACGTGCATACTGCTCATTGATCATCGATTGAACTTCTTTGTCTATCAGTTCGGCAGTATGTTCACTATAAGGCTTGTTAAAGCTGTATTCATCGTTGCTGTAATAGCATAAGTTAGGTAACTTGTCGCTCATACCTGCATAGGCAATCATGCCATATGCTTGTTTGGTGACGCGTTCCAAGTCGTTCATGGCACCGGTAGAAATGTGTCCGATAAATACTTCTTCGGCAGCTCGTCCTCCCAGTGTAGCACACATTTCATCGAGCATCTGCTCTTTAGTCGTTATCTGTCGTTCTTCGGGCAGATACCAGGCTGCTCCAAGGGCACGTCCACGTGGTACGATGGTCACTTTAATCAATGGATTGGCGTGTTCCAGGAACCACGAGATAGTAGCATGACCCGCTTCGTGCAATGCAATGGCACGCTTTTCTGCTGCAGTCATTACTTTGGTTTTCTTTTCCAGTCCTCCTACAATACGGTCGATAGCAGCAAGGAAGTCATCTTTTCCTACAGCGGTTTTAGAATGACGTGCGGCAATCAATGCGGCTTCGTTACATACGTTGGCAATATCTGCACCGCTAAATCCTGGTGTCTGACGTGATAACAAATCAATATCTACGCTATCATCCAGTTTCAATGGACGCAGATGTACTCCGAATACTTCCTTACGTTCGTTCAAATCGGGCAAATCTACATAGATCTGACGGTCGAAACGTCCCGCACGCAATAACGCTTTATCCAAAATATCCACGCGGTTTGTAGCTGCAAGAATGATTACGCCGCTGTTTGAACCGAATCCATCCATTTCAGTCAGCAACTGGTTCAATGTATTTTCACGTTCGTCATTTCCTCCCATACTGGGGTTCTTTCCACGTGCACGACCAACGGCATCAATTTCATCGATAAAGATGATACAAGGTGATTTTTCTTTTGCCTGGCGGAAGAGATCGCGTACGCGTGAAGCACCTACACCAACAAACATTTCTACGAAATCGGAACCTGAAATGGAAAAGAATGGTACGTCTGCTTCACCTGCTACAGCTTTAGCAAGTAAGGTCTTACCAGTTCCCGGAGGGCCAACCAACAAAGCACCTTTAGGAATCTTTCCTCCCAAATCGGTATATTTTTGCGGCTGTTTCAAGAAATCTACAATCTCTTGAACTTCCTGCTTGGCTGCTGCTTGTCCTGCTACATCCTTGAAAGTGACACGTGTAGAACCTTTGTCGAATAGTTGTGCTTTACTTTTTCCAACGTTGAATACGCTACCTCCGCCACCGGCTCCTGCTCCACCGCTCATGCGTCGCATAGCAAACATCCAGATACCAATCAGAAGAAGGAACGGAGCAATGTTCCAGAATATCATTCCGAAATAATTGTTTCTCTTTTCGTAATTGATAGTACCGGTAAAATGTCCTTCTGTCTGTTCTTGCTCAAGAAATTTGTCGAGCGATTCTATTGAACCGACTTCTACAGTTATGGAAGGACTTCTTCCTACTTTACTAGCATCTTTTTTAAATACGTCGACAATATGTTCTGGTTTGATTTGCATTTCCACCGTATTGTCATCGTAGGCGGTAATTTTACTTGCATAGCCTTTACTTACCATGTCTTTGAATTCGGTGTAGGTTACCTCCTTGCTGGCACTACCTCCGTCGCCGGTAAATAATAGATAAGCAAATACTGCCGCTATTACAATGTACAGCCACGTCAGATTAGGGCGGGGAACATTGATTTTCGGCTTGTTATTATTTAAATTTTCGTTCATAATTCATCTAAAAAGTGTTTATGGATTTAAAATATCAGTCTAAATCAGGAATGTGAGTAAGTTTTGCATCAGCCCACAAGTGTTCCAGATTATAGAAATCTCTTACTTCCGGTAAAAATACGTGTACTAACACATCGCTGTAATCCATAGCTACCCATTGTGCATTACGCAATCCGTCGATAGCATATACTTTGTTTCCTGTTTCTTTGCGAACATAGTCTCTTATTGAATCGACAATTGCTGCTACTTGACTAGGGGAGTTTCCTTGGCAAATTACAAAATATTTGCAGATTGTATCTTCGATGTTGGTTAAATCAGCGATTACGATGTTTTTCCCTTTTTTCTCTTGAATGCCTTCAGTTATTTTTTCTACTAAGATTTTTGTTTCGTTCATTCTTTCTTATTTTGTTCTATTCAAAGTTATCATTAATATATGTCTGGCAAATATACTTGCTTTTCTGTATATCACGAAAGAAAGTGCTTTAATTCTCTTTCTCTTTTTTATATTTTTAGTGATAAAAGTTCTCTTTAGATAGAAATACGATGAGGTAAAGACATCGTATTTTTAGGAAAAGAAAATATTTTCTTGAAAAAAAAGTGATAAATGCTTTGTGTGTTCAAAAAATGTTGTACCTTTGCACCGTCAAAACAAAAAGATGACAACATCTTGTGATTTTGGGCTATGGTGTAATGGTAACACAACAGATTCTGGTCCTGTTTTTCTT